>TARA_R110000824_G_scaffold265390_3_pt1 | contig 16468 bp, 20 predicted proteins | sample TARA_R110000824 | Tara Oceans TARA_R110000824 (sample SAMEA4397747) | marine metagenome | biome: Polar Biome; feature: [MES] marine water layer (ENVO:01000295) within the mesopelagic zone...; material: water (ENVO:00002006), including particulate matter (ENVO:01000060) such...
GAGCATCCTTGGGGCTTCTTTCCAGTTATGATGAAGCCAACTTGCGCATACTAATTTACCCACTTCTAAAGAGGTTCCCATGATAACAATGGGCCAAAACGCACCCGGAAATATGGTTACTAAACCAGCAATACTAAAGTAGATCGCGACGGCGGAAATGCTCAGGGCAGATCCAAGAATTAAATAAGGCAAAAGCATTATTTCTTCTTTTTCTTGGCGTCGAATTGGCTGTAACAAACTGCAGCGCGCTGTTTTCCGTCGGGAAACTCCTTCCGGATATTCGGGTCCGACATGCAACGCTTAATGAAGTCTCCACGTTTTTCACCATCCTGTTTTACGGGTAAAGGCATACTCTATTATACACTTTATACTTGACTTCTTCTATAAAAAGGGGTATTTTATATAAATGATGAAAAATCTATATTTACTATTGTTATTGCCTTTGTCTGTATTAGCTGACTATTTAACAACTGCTGAGATTGATCAATTGGTGGATAGTGCGTTTAATAGTGATAAAGGTTCTCAGAATATATCCCACCCGAACAACTGGCCGCGTCCGGGGCTCTGGCCGTGGGTTGTATTTATAAATGTAGAAGGTGGAGATTATGAAGTAACGGAAGAGTGGATGGAGGAAATACGCACCGTAACGGCTGAACTAGCTCAGCTTACGGGTCAACAGTTCACGATAATGCCCGAAGTTAAAACATGGGAACAGGCGCGAGAGGTGGTCATGAATAAGGAAATATCAAATATGACAATTTATTTTTCTAAATTAGGAACATTGGGCGGAAGCGCAAGTGTATCTCGCACGAGCGTAAGAATTCATGTGAACGCAGGAATGGGGCAGAAGACTATCACGCACTTGATTAGGGAAGAAATATCTAATTCTATGGGTCTCCTAGGTGATACATGGAGAGACTCTGAATCTATCTTTTATCAGGGGGGGTCATACACTACTGAATTCACTGAAAGCGACCGCCGCATTATATACGCTTACTTTAATTTTGACAAAAACGAAACCACTAGTTGGCCAGCCCAGTACGATGAAGAAACATTTCGAGAAAAAATCGCTAAATTCCCTATAGACGACGAAAAAGTCTACCAAGGATTATTCGCCGATAAGCTGCCTTTTAGGCCGGGATGGCTATACTATAACCATTACCCATGGGTATATTGCGGGCGTAGTAACTCATGGTATTACCTCTGCGCCAATCAGGATGGGAGCTTTTTATGGTCTGAGCGCTCCAAGCAATGGAGCTTGATGGAAAACGTTTTTAAATTAAACTGACTCCAACCAATACTTTAGACTGTCGACCTCTGTCTGGAGGTTTTGAATCTGAATCTGCTGCTCTTTCATTCCCTCGATGAGAACGGGTACTATTTTGTCGTAGCGAACCGCCTTGTAGCCGTCAGGACGAGTGGAAACCGCTTCCGGAACTACGGATTCGATGTTTTGGGCAATAACTCCAATGTCGTGACCTTGAAGGTGGGCATAGGAATCTTTATTCCAATCAAATTGGACGCCGGTCAAGTGGCTAATTTTGTTTAGACCACTTGCGATAGGGGCAACATTGTCCTTTAGACGCTCATCCGAGGTGTAAAAAGCTATAACATCGTTCTCTACTACCAAGGAGCCCGCAGTTCCCGATGGCAGGCCGCCATTCCCTATTCGCATGGCCCCGCCGCTGATCATAGCTACGTCAGTGGCACCCTCTCTGAAGCGTAGGCATTTATCGGTAGAGGCACTGAGGAATGTAGTACCGTCGGATGCCTGCAAAAGGGCATAATTGTGATCGGCATGATCTAGATCAGTGTGACCAAAAAACGCATAGTCACCATCAGCAGGCCATCTGCCCAAGTCGGCCTTCCCCACAGTGAAAAATCCGGTAGCAGAGTTTGCGGTAAACCACGAACTCCCGCCAAACGCTCCAGCGTTATTAAACTGAATCTCAGTAGTGCTGCCACCGGGAGGTGTACCCCCCGCGCTATTGGCCTGAAGCAACCATTGTGAACTAGCGGATTCCCATACGGGCGTATACCCATCGACGAAAGTCTCACCAGCCTTAAATCCATCCCCGAATAAAGAACCGGTGAATGCCACATTTGTAGTATCCAAAGGAGCGGCAGAGCCCGTAGCGGTTCCAAGTACATAATTCGTAGCCGTTTTAGAGGCCATCGATCCCGTAGCGGTTCCAAGTACATAATTCGTAGCCGTTTTAGAGGCCATCGATCCCGTAGCGGTTCCAAGGACATAGTTAGTAGCTGTTTGCGACGCCATAGAGCCCGTCGCGCTTCCAAGTACATAATTCGCAGCCGTTTGAGAGGCCATGGTGCCAGTAGCAGGAGGCGTATAAGTAAATACTCCATTAGAGTTGTTGTAACCTAAGTTAGCTGTCCCAGCCGAAGCGACCGTTACGCTAAGATCAGTTAAAGCAATTCCTGCGCCGCCCCCGCCCGGACCATAAGACCAACTGGAAGTTGCCGTGTTCCAAACTGGAGAATCTCCATTATCTAAGGTTTGCGCGGATCCCGTTTGATAACCAAAAAGTTGACCAGTAAAATACTCACAGCTCTTGCTGGCGGCGCAACCAGTAGCACTTCCCAATACGTAATCTGTATCGGTTTTAGAGGCCATAGACCCTGTAGCGGTCTTGAGTACATAATCGGTAATGTTAGCCGTTTGAGACGCTAAAGAACCTGTAGCGCTTCCAAGGACATAGTTAGTAGCTGTTTGCGATGCCATAGACCCTGTGGCGGTCTTAAGTACATAATCCGTAATATTAGCCGTTTGAGACGCTAAAGAGCCCGTAGCAGTGCCTAGGACATAATCACTGGCCGTTTCAGAGGCCATAGTTCCCGTAGCGGGAGGAGTATAACTAAATACCCCGTTAGAGTTATTGTAGGATAAAGCAGCAGTTCCGGCAGAAGCTGTAGTGACACTTAGCGCGCCCAGAGTTATCTGCTCCCCCGTTCCTAACTGAAGCCAGCTACCATCAGACCCGGTGTGAAAGATCTTTTCGCTATACGTCGAACCGCTAACAGATAAATCCCCGATAGGGGTATCGGTGGCAATACCAACTCTTCCCGTAGACTCGATAGACCCGAGCTTAAGTTTTTCATAAGAAGAAATAGTAACAGAATCAGTGGAGCCATCACCGGTAGTGGTCACAAGAGCAAATTCGTCGTCGCTTTCGTCCCAAATCGTTCCAATATTTATAGAGCTGCCACGCTCGCCAATCCATCCGATATCGTAAGTATTAGCCCCAGCTACTCCACTATTTAAAGTAATAAGGGGATCTCCTATGTATAAATTCTGACGATGTTCTATGTATTGAGTTCCCGTAACGGTTAAGTTGTTTATCTTAATGTCCCCTGTGAAGGTTCCGTTATTTAATAAAGTCTCGTTTGTTACTGTAAGGTCATAAAAAGTGCTTAATCCCGTGGCCGTAACATTATTTAATAAAGTATCATTCGTGACCGTAAGGTCATGAAGTGTGCTTAATCCAGTAGCTGTAACATTATTGAGAGAGGAGGCTCCCGTGACAGTTAAACTGCTGAACGTGACGTCACACGCCACATCGTTAAGGGTCGAACAAAGATTATTTTTATTGACATTTCCGCCACCACCCACTGAAGACGAATCTGTACAGGCGCGCCGCAGGTAGTTACTTGATACGCAATTATCGATAGACATGCTTACATCTCTACTTGCAGAATGTTTTTATTGTAAATGCCTCTCGTTTATAACAAAATCCCCAGCTGTTCCAGTAATAATTGGGCGAGCGTGGGAAAAAATCCAAGAGTCGGAATAAGCTATACCACTAGAGCCAATTGGATATTCAGCAATTACTGTCCAATTAATATTATCGTTAGATACCTGTAGGACAAACGCTCCATCATGGGAATCGCTACCTACTGGGACAGCTTGATAACAGTGAGTGCTATAGTCCTGAGTTAGTACGGAGACCCCAGTTAAGCTGCCACCATTACCGCTGGTAACGATAGTATCAGTTCCTAGATTAGTTCGATCTGTCCAGTCGCGTAGTCTTCTGTAGGTATCTTCCATAATAAATAGCGTTCATTATGAAATACACCAAAACCAAGGATTTGAGTATTAAAAATCGTCATCCAAAGAGCCACTTTGCTGGTACTCCCTGACACGACGCTCGAAAAAATTACCCATAGCTTGAACATCCACGACTTCACCAAGCCATGGAAAGGGGTTTTTATCACTAGGAAAGCGAAAGTCTACGCCAATCGACTCAAGCCGTCGATTTCCAATATAATGCATGTAGTCAATAAACATTTCAGCGTTGAGACCGAGTATACCAGTAGGAAGAACGTCTCTCGCATAGGTTATTTCTAGCTCTACGGCTTTTTTGATATGTTCGACAAATTCAGATTGAATGCTTTTGGTCCAAATAGAAGGATTTTGTTCTACAAGGGTGTTGATCAAGTAAACTCCAAAAGCAATATGAGAACTTTCGTCCCGTAATGTATATTTGATTTGATCGGAAACGCCTTGAAGCTTATTCTGCCTTCCCAAAGCAAGGAGCATAGCAAAGCCGCTAAAGAAGAACGTGCCTTCACATACTATATAATAAGTCAATAGATTTCTTAGTATTTCTTGCTTCCCTGCTTTTGTTTTAGGGTCGAAATCTTGTCGACTAATATCCGTAGTAATCTCCATGAGGAAATCGTCTTTAGCTTTGATGCTAGGAATTGTTTCATAAGCATTAAAAACTTCTTTAACGTCCAAGTCCAGACTATCGCATATATAAACGACAGTGAGGTTATGAAGACTTTCTTCAAAAGCTTGGCGCAAAATGTACTGACGACACTCAGCGTCCGTAATGAATCTAAAAGCAGACAAAAGAAGGTTATTACCAACCAAAGACTCGCTTCCAGCAAAGAATCCGAGGCATCTCTTGACGAGTAGCTTTTCGTCATCTGTAATTTCTCCGTGTTTCCATTGTTTTATGTCGTCTTGCATGGATATCTCAGTAGGCATCCAATTATTTGCACAACTTTTGAGAAATAAATCCCATGCGTATTTATGCTTGTGGGGTAAAATTCGATTAACGCCCGCAATGTCGGCGCCTAGTAGTTCTCCTGTTTTGTCATTCATATAAAAAGTAAAACGATATTAGCACAAAAACAGATCAATGTCAATTAAAAAAATCCTTTTTTTGGAGAATCTATCCATTCAGCGGAAAGAAATAGGGAAAACTTGCGCTCTTAAGCGGCTTAGGATAGATCGCCGCAAACTATCGACTCTTGCTGGGGACCGCGTAAAAGCCTACGACCATAAAGCAAAGGTCCATAAACGAGGAGAGCATTAGCCCTCCCGTCAATTGAACCTGTTTCCAGTCGGTACCCCCAAATACAAAACTAAACAGACCTAACTTGGCGCCTTCCCCCTTCGGTACGAGGACATCATAGGTTATTTGAGGATTATGCGCATAAAAGATCATTAGATAGCACATGGTGAAGGTAATGCTCATGAAAAGCATGCGGCGAGTCACCTTCACAAAAGGGTCTTTTGCCTGTTTGGACTGATTGCTCAGGACCGCATCAAGCATTGCTTGATCACGTGCGGCTAGCATTAATTGGTCTTGCCTTTTCTGCTCAATCCATGAATTTAGTAAGTTGCATCCCAATTTGATGCCGGCGCCCATTACCGTATTGAGGATTGGACCCATCAATCTGGTAGCTCGTCATAGTCGGCTTTACTGCAAAACTTCGTAAGTTTAGTGCCGTCGTCGTCAACAGCCTTGAATGCGTATCTTATCGACTCTTTGCCGGTTTTCGTTTGTTTCTGGTAAATATGCTTGTCAACTTCCGCTTCAGCAATAGATACCTTTTTCTTTTTCCTAACGTTGTAGAATTCTATCATAATACCTATACATACACTGAATATAAGCCGCTTGGAAAGAATTATGATTCTGGTTTTGTGTTGTTTTCGATATTTTCAGGATAAGATTGAGTAGCAGGAGAAAGTTCCTTTATAACGTACTCGGCGCCTCGGCGCATTAACTCAGACAGTGTGTAGCCAGTGTCTTGGGATAGTTTTTTTAAGGCAGCTTTTTGGTTTTCGTGCAGCCAGAACTCTATTTTGTCCTTATTATCTTTCATTATTGGTATGCGGCTATATTATATATGATATCGGAGTAATGTTCCATTTTATTGGCAACTCTCGCAGCTACCCCCACTGGCCATAGCTTCTAAGCTACACGCTGAAGAATCTTTTGGCGAGTCATCCTCGGTCGACTTTTCTACTTTGCTAGCGGCGCGATTCCTTAGATAGTAAGTGGTTTTGAGCCCAGCCTCCCAGCACGCCATATATAAATCATTTAAATATTTTAATGATGTGCTTTTATTATATAAATTAAAACTTATTGATTGATCCATCCATTTTTGACGTGCAGCATTGCACTCTATTAGCTTAAACATGTCTCTGTCGAACGCTGTTTTGTATTTATCCTTGAGTCTTTGAGGTATGTCACCATTAAGCAACGACAAATCCCCGTCCACACTCTTAATCAAGGCGGATGTCTCTGTATTCCACAACCCCTCGGCCTTCATGTCTTTTACGAAATGCTCGTTGGTAATATAAAAATTGCCACTTTTATTTTCGTAGACAAATAATACCGAAAAGTTGGGCTCGATACTCTGTTCGACGCCATTTATATAGCCAATGGTAGCGGTGGGAGCAATGGCCATAACGTTAGAGTTTCTCATGCCGTGCTCGCTGACGTGCTTCCTGATCGGTTCGCGATCATTTACGCCAACGTCCCCCGGATCTTCACCTCGATACCGTTTAAGGTTGCTCCAACTATCTATAGGGAAGATATTTTGGTCCCAGAGCGATCCGATATAGCTTTCGTAAGCACCTCTCTCTTTTGCGAGAAGGGAGGAAGCGTTTATAGCTTGATAGCTATAATATTCGAAAATTTGATCATTTACTTTGACCGCATCATCGCTGTCAAAAGGAATATCAAGCAAGTGCAATACGTCATGCATACCCATTAACCCAAGTCCAACGGGACGATGCCTTAGGTTGGATTTTTTAGCCTCTTGAGTTGGGTAAAAGTTAAGATCTATGACGTTGTCCAGCATGCGAACAGCCAGCCGTATTGTTTCGCCAAGCTCGGTAAAATTAATGCTCCTTTTAGAGAGAGATCCATCCTTTTTATAAACTTCTTTAATATGATTGACTAGGTTTATAGACCCAAGGTTACAAACCGCTGTTTCTCCTATTTCAACCTTTTCTCCGCTCTTGTACTTCGAGGCTTTAGTATGAAGCGTTATTTCCGTACATAGATTGGAGCTATGGACTACACCTTCATGCTGGTTGGTATATCGAATATTGCACGGATCTTTGAAAGTGTTCCAAGGGTGAGAGGTCTCAAAGAGTACTTTGAGCATTTTTTTCCACAAATCTTTAGCTGGAATCTTTTTAAAGGTCTTTATCTCTCCTTTTTCCGCTTTTTTGCAATAAAAGTCGTATTTTTTATCAAAAGCATCTCCAAATAAATCATGGAGCTCAGGACATTCATGAGGGTCGAGCATATACCACTCACCCTCCTCCTTAACCCTCCTCATGAAGATGTCTGGAATCCATGAGGCCGTGTTCATATCGTGACATCTTAGTCTATCATCGCCAGTATTTCGGCGCAAATTAAGAAAATCATCGAAATCCATATGCCACGGCTCTAGGTAGGCGCATCCCGCTCCGGGACGCTTGCCTCCTTGATTTACAGCCACTAAAAGGTCATTGTATATTTTCAACCATGGAACTAAGCCGCTCGATATTCCATTTGTTCCTTGTATATGAGACCCTGTAGACCTGAAAGGAGTTACGTCAAGACCTAAGCCTCCTGCAAATTTAGATTTTCTAGCTTCCTGCCATGCCCCGTCAAAAATTCCGTCTATACTGTCGTCAAAGGTGTTAAGGTAGCACGAACTTAACTGCGAATGTACAGTGCCGCTATTGAATAGAGTTGGGGTTGACGGCGTGTATTTAAATTGGCTAATTAGGTTATAGAATTTAATCGCCCAGTCATCTTTATCTTCCTCATTGATAGCTAATCCCATAGCTACGCGCATCCAGAAGCATTGCGGAGCTTCCATTAGCTTTCCGGACTCCCTCAATAGATACCTGTCATAAATTATTTGAATTCCAAGGTATTTAAAGCCGTGATCCCTCTCTAGTTTTAAAGCGTGAGACAGCTTTTTCAAATCAAAATCCAATAATCTCTTGTCAAGCCTACCGCATTCCTCTAAGCTCTTTATGTTCTGGATGAAAGATTTCCTATACTGTAAATCAAAAGCATCGGAGTCGACCCCCTCCTTAAAAACTTCCTTATAAAGACAATTCAGGAGAAGTCGAGCTCCGGCATAAGAGTAGTTGGGCTCTTTCTCTATCTTTTCACGAGCAGATAGAATTAGGGCCTGATCTATCTGGGCACTAGTTATCTTGTCATAAAGCTGCAACTGTGCATCTAATACAATTTCACTAGGGGATACGTCCCTTATACCCTCGCAAGCTCTCTGAGCACTTGCGTTGATCTTGTCTACTTCAAAATTTTCTAATCTGCCATTTCGTTTTTTAATCTTAATATTCATGAGAGTATTTTACACAGAGGTGGGTCTAAGTTCCTTAATAATTTATTATCTTATGCAAGTTTGTATTCTATCACAATATTAGGTGTAACGCAAGTTTAAATTACTGAAAGTTACTCCCAATAGCTACTGAATAGATGAGATCATTATAGAGCATTAAGGATTCGTGTGTATAATTAAGCATGGAATACAATGAATTTATATTGGTCGGAATCGGGACAGCTATCTCGGTGATAGGTTATTTCTTGAAAAGGGAAAATCAGAGACTCGAAGCCTTAGAGGGCTTAGTGAATGAAATAAATATAACCCTAGCGAAAAACGACGTGAGAGACGCAGAAAGGCACAGGTCTATAGAAAAAAGACTAGAGGATCGCCGCATGGATATTAGGAAAATTTACGACCTAATCCAAAGCAATAAACCAAAACAGGGTTAGGGTTAGGAATTTGATAATAGGTTGTAGTCGTGATCGTACATTTTCTTGACTAATCCTTTAAAGTCAGTCTTTCTAGTCCATCCAAGCTCTTTCTCTGCTAAAGATGGATCTCCGCAAAGCTTATGAACCTCGGCGGGGCGATAATATTTGGGATCAACCTCAAATATAAGAACGCCCTCTGTTGTAAAGTATTTCTCCTTGTCTCCCTCCCCTTCGGAGATGAAATTAATATCAGCAGCCTTTAGCGATTCGTTAAGAAAATCCCGAACGCGGTACATTTTGCCGCTGGAAAGTACATAATTCTTGGGTTTGTCGTGGTTAATCATTAACCATACCCCCTCCATAAAATCCTCCGCGTCACTCCAGTCTCGTTCGGCTTCTATGTTGCCAAGTTTTAAAACGGGAACTGGCTTATTGTTCTCTAGGGCATGCTTTATGCGAGCGACAGTATGGGTGATCTTGCGCGTGACAAAGTCAAGACCGCGACGACTCCCTTCGTGGTTGAATAGCCAGCCTTGAATGGCGAAAAGCTTATACGATTCCCTGTAAACCCTAACTATGTGACGAGCCGCGCATTTAGCGGCGCCATAGGGGGATTGAGGCAAGAGGGGGTGGTTTTCATCCTGAGGGCTGTATGCTATATCGCCAAACTCTTCCGACGATCCTGCATTATAAAAGCGACAGTGAGGCGCAAAGCGACGAATGGACTCTAGTATATGCAGTACAGAGGTTGCATCTGTATCCCACGTTTGAACAGGATAGTTCCAGCTGCCCGCAACAAAAGATTGAGCTGCGAAATTAATGAAATAGTCGGGTTTTAAGTCAATAATAATATCCCGGATGCTGTGGGCATCATTGAGATCCATATTTATCAGCTCAAAACGAGGTTCATCTTCTAGGTGAAGAATGTTCTCATGATTCTTTACGCTTAAGCGGCGAACGGCGCCATAAAGTTTATGGCCAGTATTTTTCAATAGATAGTCGACCATGTGACTTCCATCTTGGCCGGTGACGCCTGTTATAACTATTTTTTTCATAATCTTTCCTTTGATGATAATATAAGATTTTTCCAATATTTAAACTCTAAGCCTTTTAAGAAGTCTATTCAGTCTCCTTTTTTTAATCTATGACTATCGCGGTCAAAGTGCTGCGTAGAAAACTCAAACAATTCTGTGTCTTCGATAGCCTCCATTTGATGTCTAAGGCCCACAGGTACATGAAAATTGTCCCCCACATTCAGAATAACTTCTGCAGCCTCGTCAAGAGAGTCTTCTTTTGAATATCTTACTAAAATCTTTCCTGATTGCACATAGAAAGCCTCGTCTTTAAGGGCGTGATAGTGCCACGAACATTTCTTATCTTTAACAAAATACAAAAGCTTGCCGCAGTATAAATCACAATTGTGAATCCATTTTTCGAAGCCCCATCCTTTGGGGACGAAGTTAATTTTTTGAGTCGAAGAGGTCTTCATGTTTAGTAGTTGGCGTGCCAAGGCTTATCGATAAGGCTATACATTTTAATTAATTGTTTAATGCCTATATCTAGGTCATATTTACAGCTAAAACCGGCGTCGTAAATCTTTTGGCTGCTCACAATGTAATCTCTTTTGTCTGGGTCTTGAGTGAACTCGGATTTAATTATTTCGACAGGAAGATGTTCTCCAATTTTTTCAGCAAGCTGGAGCTTGTTCATGTTTATTTCGTCATTCCCTATATTGAAGGTTTGTTGCGAGCAGTTTTTCCAGTTATCTAAAATAAAATTATATACCCTACAGATGTCCAGAATGTGAACATAATTTCTCATAAACTCACATTCATACAAAACTAACACCTTGTCTTTTATAGCTTTTAAAACAAAATTATTAACCAGAAGGTCGGTTCGGGGGCGACTAGATGGGCCAAACACGGTAGCTAATCTGAGAGTGCAACATCCTTCGGTGTCTTGGTAGGCTTTCTCAGCGTCCACTTTAGTTCTGCCATAAAGAGAGAGGGGGCGAAGAGGGGACTCCTCGGTGCATACGCCGCCATCGCTAGAACCATAACCAGAATTGGTGCAAGGGTAGATGACTATTTGGTCGGAAGATTTGGTTTCAGCGATCCATTTATTTACCTCGTAGTTAACTTGCGCGGCCTCTATGGGATTGTCTTCGCAGAGAGGAAAGCCTACCAAACATGCGAGAGGAATAATAACATCACAGCCGCCCATTATTTTTTTTAAGGAGCTTTTTCTTCTAACGTCTAAATTTTCGAATTCAAAATTTATATGAGAAGCATACCTTAAGAGGGACGTAGGCTCATATTTTAAATTGTCAACAACAACAACTTCGTGGCCTTCCCTTAGAAAAAAGCCAACAAGTTCGCTACCTATATACCCAGCTCCCCCTGTAATTAGTATTTTCATATTTTAATCCTCCTTGGTTGTGGTGACTCCTCTTTTCTGCACAACTATAGTAGCGCATTTGTTGGCATAATCAATTGCTTCTTCTATTTTTTTGGTTTTTAGAAAATTAACACATAGCGCAGCTAAAAAAGTATCTCCTGCTCCGCAGGGATCTTTTATCTCTACTTTGTCGACTGGAAAATGATGATCTCCTAATTGGCAACCTTTCCCTGCTAGGGTTTGTATTGTTTTGCCATGTGTCCAAGAGTTTTTGTTTATATATTCAAAAGAGTTATTGTATTCCTCTTGGTTTATTTTTATAAAAGAGCAGTTTTTGCAAAAATCCCCTAGAATTTTCTTGGTATCTATAAAAACTTGATCATGGTTTTCGCAGATAAACTGAATATCTTCTTCTCTGAGGAATCCTTTGTTGTAATCCGATATTACTACTAATTGATAGTTTTTGAAGAGTTCTGTAGAAAGCTCTGTTATCCTTTGGACTTTCTCCTCTCCAGAATCAACCCTTAAAAACATATGGTTGGTTTTTTCGTCTATGTATCGTGTTTTTTCTATCGTAGCGTTATTGGTTTTGAGACTGGCTCTTTCCCCCAAAGCAACGACGTTCTGATAAACGTTCCCCGCCATACCCAAGTTTTGTTTTTCATAAGAAGGGATAAAGGACGGAACAGGAAAATCTGGGCACAGGCGAGCACAGGAACCATATACGTAAATATCTTTGCAGCTATCTCCTATGACTAAAATTTCACTCACCCCAACTTACCTCCCAGTCTTTAAACTCAGCAGCTATACAGTCAATCTTATAGTCTTTTCGACCTCCGATGCTTTCCTGAATAATGTTTTTAGCAGTATTTCGGATACCGTTAAGACCGTGAGTTAGTCCTAAATTGCCGTCTCCAGTCCCGGCCCTATAGAGAGTCTCGTTCTGCCAAATGTGAAGATTCATTTGTGATAATACTATGATAGCTCTAACGTCTTTTCCACTTAATTTAATGTTTTCGTCATTTAAAATTAAATCAATATCATGCACTATTTCTTGCACCTCCTTGGCGTACTCTTGTTTGTGCTCAAGAATAAACACCTCTTTGAGCTGAATGATGGAGAGGCGGTCTATAAGCTCCGCTAGTGTGGGTAAATATTTTCTTTCCATAGTTTTATTATTTAATTTTTTTTAAATGTTTTATTACCATGTTCCTTGATAATATCGTTAGCAATTTCTGTTAATCCAGACTTTGGTTTAAGTATTGTAAAGAAACTTTTATGGTCACCAATATAATCTTCACGATATTTGTTTTTTAATGTATATTCATTTACAATAAAAAGCTTACTAAAAATTTCTTCATTCCATTTTTTTTCTGGGAATACAGATAAATGATGTTCAGTAACTGCCATTGAAATTCCAAATATTACAATACCATTTTCATCAAGCATATTATAAATTTTTGCCATAATAAAGTTTAAAGAATCTGTTGGAATATGTTCCATAAATTCCCAAGCCGAAACAACATCAAATTTTGGTGCATCTAAGATTTCAAATGGTTTTGATAAATCGCAGGTAAATAATCTAGTATCATAATATTTTTCCCACGCATTTCTCCTAACTTTTAATGGATGGTCAGTCCCATCAATACCATATGCATCATGACCTTTTGAAACCATAAGGTCAATAAATGTTGCACCAGCGCAACCAAGTTCAAGATATGATATTTTTCTACCAAATAACGATTCAACTTCATCTGCGTATAATGGGTTAGAGTTATCATCGTTAACTGCACCAATAGGTGCTGTGTAATCTAACGATTCAAAACAAATAGGGTATTCAGTTTTAATTTTCATAATTTATTTTTTTGTCTATATAGTATTTTATTGTTTCTTTTAATCCATCATTCAATGATGTCATTTGATAGTTAGGTAATATTGATAATATTTTATTCACTTCTAATTTTTTAGACCTAACACCAACATATTTTGTTGTGTCATAAAAAATATTATTAGTATCATAATCTAAAATATTACAAATATTTTGAGCATATTCTCTAATGCTGTATTCAATACCAGAGGCCAAATTTACTAAATTATTTTCTAAATGTAAAGTATCTAACATTATTTTTATTGCATCATCAACATAAATAAGTTCTCGTTTTTGGTACCCATCGCCCCATAGTTCAACATTTGTACCATAGTTTTTACCTGAATATATTTTCTTAATTAAATCAAATATAAAATGACTATCATCTAATTCAAATAACGGACCATATAATGTTGACGGTATGTAATACATATATTTCAACCCATACTGTTCAGTATAAGATTTAAGACCAACTAATAACATTCTTTTTGTCATTGCGTATGTATACAACCCTTCGTCTGGCTCACCAATTAGATAATTATCTTCTTTCATTGGTATGTTTGGTGAATAGGAGCAGCTTGTGCCCATGGCAATCATTTTTGCTTGTGGTTGATGCTCTCTCCAATATTTTAGTATATTTGAATTTATTCTTTGGTTGATCTCAAACTGTTCCCCCTTGTGATGTAAGCAATAATCTCCAGCTTTGGTATGTGCAGCCAAATGAAAGATGTAGTCAAATTTAAGATCATTATAAATGTGCAAATTTTTATCGCACACCAAATTAGCCCTTCTGGTGTTAGACTCAAATATATCCCACCCCAATTTTTTAATGTGTTTGGTCAGGTGGCGACCAAGAAAACCAGTTGAGCCTGTAATTAAAACCTTCATGTAATGTTGCTGACTAAATGACTTTAGGCTCCCAATGTGTGAAAGTCCAGATTGTCCTGCTTCACTTTATGCTCCAAAGATTTATTGAGAAACACTATTTGTCCGTTCCCCAATGAAATGATTCCGAAGCCAGAGTTTTGCATAAACTCTATAAATTGTTGGGGATCGCATGACCCGTGCCAGTGATGTAAATTGTTTGTCATTTCACTGCTAATAAATACCACTTTATTTAAGTATTTGCCGATGCTTTTAACTACGTCCCAATCCTTACCTTCGCAATCGGTTTTTATATGCTCTATATATTCAAATCTATCCCAATCAATAGAATCTAAAACATGTTCCAATGAATGAACCGTTACCTCGACTTCATCTTCTGTAAAGTGAGGGTGGTGGGAAGATGGTTTTAATAAGCTGGAAGATCCAGACGCGCCATCAGTCCTGTCCATCATATAAAACTTTTTCTTTTGAGCCTCTAAAACGTTGTCTATGGCGGCTTCGATAGCAAAAAACCTGTTGCCGACCTCACATATTACTTTCTTGTTTAGTTTGACAACGTTCTCCTCTAGTTGCAGAATTTTGAAATCATAAGGATAAGGTCTTTTCGAGTTGGAGGTCTCGAAATTGTTTATCATATTCCAGTGATAGGCTAGAGGTTCTATGCCGATCACAAACCTATCGGTTGTTTCGCTTAACCATAACGCCGCATTCGGTGCCTCACCCGCCAATCCAACATCTAGGCGAATTTGTTTTAATTCTTCTGGTATTGATATATTCATACTGTTTTCTTTAAATTTAACCTATCCATTCAACGTCCGCGTTATTTAATAAATCATTTGTTGTCCATCCATGTTTTAATGAAACTAAAGGAGTATCAATTTCTTTGCAAAATGTCATAAAAAACCCAAAAATAGAAGATAAATATTGATAACTAAGCTTTACGTCTTTGTGGCCTTTCAGCTCCAAATACCTAAGAACAATTTTGAATTCAGCAGGGATAACCACTGGAATATTCTCATACGGCAATGACCAAAAGTTTATCATTTCATCTATCGGGCCTAAGTTAGCAAAATCAGCAATATAATTGTAGTCGTTTGTGTCGTCAATTAAATGTGAATACTTTTCTTCAACCCAATTAATTAACCCGCCGTAATGATGCGTAAGGGGGATACATTTATCTGTGTGTTTGCAATAGGCCATTTGGTGGATGCGGTCATCAAATTCATATGTCTCAATAAATAACTTGGGATTAGTAAAAATCAAGTCAGATCTTAGCTTAATAACATGTGTAGCACCAAGAGACTTAGCCAGCTCTAAACCTTTAACGGTCGAATTAATGTGGATATTAACATTGCCATATCCAGCATATGGGAGCCTTGGAGATGTAAGCAGGGTGACATTTGAGTCATTAATCTCTCCGATATCGTGCAACGGCGCATCGTTTTCCGTTGACCAAATAACATTTTCGACATCGCGGACGCTATCTAGTACTTCAGCGCAATGTCGAGTATGCCCCTGTATTAATAAATATATTTTTTTCATTATGTTGGTATTATACTATTTCAATTTCAGGGAAAGGAATAATAAATTTAACTCCATTTTTAATTAATTCTTTATTCCTTTCAATTATTTCCTCTGCGAAATTGTGGGCCAGCAATAAATAATAATCAGGGAGATCTTCAGGAGACTCTTTTATTATGGGGATATGACTTTGCGGAAGATATAATCCCACCTTTAAGTCGTTCACCTCGACGCATTTATCTATCAAACTGTTGTCGATTCCGAAATAATTCAACAAGGTGTTTCCTTTAGCGGGAGCGCCATAAGCGTAAATTTTAGTTTGCGGATTATCAGATTTTATTCTTTCTAGTAAGTCCTTAAGGCCGCGTTTTTTGGATTTTACTTTCCCAGCAAATTCAAGAAAGGACTCTCTGTTATACTTTTTGTCTTTTTCTAACCAAGATTCATAGCTGGCGGTTTTTCCAAAAATCGGAGATTTAGAAATCTTAGCTATAATGCTTCCGCTGTGAATATCGCTGTGGTAAGCATCAAAGACGCTAAACCCATAAGGCTCTAACAAGTTTTTTAAGCTCCGAAGGGTATAAAAACAAAGATGTTCGTGATAAATCCCATCGAAATTTAACTTTTCCACCATTGTTCCAGCATACATAAATTGCACCACAAGAATGCCGTCTTCCGCGAGCGCTTTTTTAATTCCCCTTATAACGCTGTGCAGCTCTTCTAGGTGGAAAAATACGCCAGAGGCATTGATTAGTTT
>TARA_R110000824_G_scaffold154247_1_pt1 | contig 16445 bp, 13 predicted proteins | sample TARA_R110000824 | Tara Oceans TARA_R110000824 (sample SAMEA4397747) | marine metagenome | biome: Polar Biome; feature: [MES] marine water layer (ENVO:01000295) within the mesopelagic zone...; material: water (ENVO:00002006), including particulate matter (ENVO:01000060) such...
GAATTCAGCGGTTTGGAAGGCACCGGGCAACAGAAGCCTTCCACTTTCATCTTTTGTGCAAGAATCATTGATCCGACCGCTGACGGGTGTTCCTGTGGGACGGTTCAGTAATCCGAACTATATATCCGGTTGAGTTCGATCGCTTCGATCATCTTGGCACCAGCCATGAAAACCGCGCCTGTGGCCGCGAGAAACAGCATTTTTCCACCCCAGCCGGGATATTGGACCAGATAGACCTGGCCGCGCGCAACCGCGCCAGTAGCAAGGGCGTAAGTGATGAGAAAAGCCTCAAATTTGGTTTTGATTACAAATAGCCGTCTGATCTTTTTCCACATGACACTTCAATAGCAAGCGCCGTGCCAATCGCAGAATTCCTACGATTGTTTCAAAAAAATATGGTAAACTGTAAGTTAACTCGACAGTCTGGAGCAGCAACTAGCCCTGCAGCTCGTACAGGTCGCAAATATCGAGCAGTTTGTTTCTAGCCGCCCGAATAGCGTGGATCAGTTCGGGCTCGCAAAGCTGATCGGGGCCTATTGCTTCCGGCCAATATTCTGTCACAACCCGTGCGATCGCATCCAGTTTCTCCGGCGTTGCCATGAAGCGTTGATCGACAGTGGCCGGATCCGCAACCACACGCAATCGCAAACAAGCAGGGCCGCCGCCATTGGCCATCGATTGACGGACGTCGACCGGGCAAAGCTGGCGGATTGGTCCATTGCCAGCCACCAGCTCGGTCAGATAGGCCCAGACCCGTTCGTTCTCGCGCGCTTCGCTCGGCAAAATGAGCGCCATGCCGCCGTCATCGGGAAGCGTGACCAGCTGCGCATTGAACAAATAGGATTTGATTGCATCTACCAGGCTGACCTTATTGGCGGGAACAATCAGTATTTCCGTTTCGGGCAGTTTGTTCCGGATTTCGCTGTATAGCCTGTCCGGTTCTTCAAACGCCTGTTCATGGGTGAAGAGAACCCGCTCGTTGGCAACCGCCACGACATCATTGTGGAACGCACCGGCCGCGATGGCAACCTCCGCCTGCTGCGCGAAAATCACGCGATCTGAATTCAGGCCATGTTTGCGCGCTACGGCTTTGCTTGCCTCGATATGCTGGCGGGCCGGGAAGGGCCCCCCGCTCTTACCATAGACAAATATCTCTATTCCCGGCGCGTCGTGGCCCGGGGAAAGCCGCATATGATTGGCCGCCCCTTCATCACCGAAGGGGGATGGGACCGGCGCATGAACCGAGAAATGGTCGCTGTCGGCAAAAGCCAGCTCCAGCTGTGCAAGCGTCCCCGGCCACTCGTGGCTGCGATGCGGCATGGTTTGCAGATTGGCCACGGTGAGCTGACATTTGCCGTCGGGGGCATCCGGCGCGGGAGAAATGGTCGCGGCATTGGCGGCCCACATCGAGGAGGCAGAAAAGGCCGCTGCTCGCAAGTGGGGTTCAGCGTCTGCTGCGGTCGTACCTAGATTTGCTAGCCATGTATCATTGGGGCGATCCAGCGGCATGAAGAATCCCTGAACCAAGCCCAGTTCAAGATTGTGCCGCATCTTGGATATGCCCTGCAGCGCCGCTTCACGCGGATAAGCGGTTTCTCCGGCATTGGTTGAAGAGGCGATATTGCCGAGACTCAGCCCGGCATAATTATGGCTGGGTCCGATGATGCCATCGAAATTGATCTCAACGAGAGTGGTCATCGCGGGATATACCATATTTCGTCACCGATTGAGAGGCCGATATTGGCGGCTGCCTCGTCGTCGATCGTTACGCCGTCATCATTCTCGCTTAGCATGGCGTAGGTTGCCTTAAAATCACTCAGGCTACCGTGCGAAATGATCACTTTCGTCTCGCCTTCGGCGATGGCGCTGATCTTGGCGGATTTTGCATTGCGGATGCTGGTCACGTCATCGGTCTTCGCGATCATCGTCGGCCCGCCGTCAAAAATATCGACATAACCATCATAAGAGAAATTCTCGTTTTCCAGCATACGCATGGCGGCCCGGCCATTGGGATGCGGAATGCCGATTGCTGCGCGCGCAGATTCGCTGAGCATGGCAGTATAGATGGGGTGTTTGGGCATCAAATCGGCGATGAACTGGTTGCCGTGAATGGCGTTGAAATAATCGGCTTCCTGAAAACTCATGCCAAAGAAACGACCGGCCAGACCATCCCAGAAGGGCGACCCTCCCGCTTCATCGATGATGCCGCGCAGTTCTGCAAAAATCTTGTCGCCGAACCGGTCGCGATGTTCCTTGATGAACAGATAGCGGCTGCGGGCTAGTAACATGCCCAGACCGCCTGCGCGCTCACCCGGGTGGAGGAACAGGCCGCCCACTTCGCTCGCCCCTTCAAGATCGGTGACAAGGCCAAGCATCTGGGCGCTGAACGTCCGGTCGAGCTCCTTGCTGGTTTGTGACAAGGTACTCAGGCGATAGGAATAGAAGGGCCAGGTCTGGCCCACTTTGGTAAACAATTGCGAGGTGCCGCGCACCGCGCCGGTTTCGACATTTTCCAGCACCATGACAAACAGGTCATCGCCATGTTCATTGCTATCACTCTGATAGGCGCGTTCGGACCGCTCCAGTTTCTGGGTGAGCGAGTCCCGGTCCGCAGGCAAGTTGGTAAAGCCGCCGCCGGTCAGTTTCGCCATTTCGTATAGATGCTGCAGATCATCGATCCGCGCTGCGCGTATCCGGAAACTCATAATTCTCCCTTTTCGGCGATCCGCATGATTGTCAGCGCCGATAATTGCGTCCGTTCTACCAGACTTTCTGTGATTAGAAATTCATCCGAGCTGTGGATAGCTCCTCCACGTACGCCCATTGTATCCACCACCGGGATACCACAGGCCGCGATATTATTGCCGTCGCAAACACCACCGGTACCGCGCCAGTTGATATCGAGACCCAGTTCTGCCCCGCATTGCTTCACAAGGCCAAATAGTTTCTGTGCCTGGGGATCTATCGGCTTGGGCGGGCGGCCGAAGCTGCCATGGCAATGAACGCTCAGGTCATGGAGCTTCGCGATATCTGTCACCATCTGATCAAGCGCGCGTTGCGCCAAAGCCTGATCTTGCAGCGTTTTGGGCCGAAAATTGACGCGCAGGATAGCATGGTCCGGCACAGCATTATTCGGCCCGCCGCCGTCGATTTTTGCCGGGTTTACGCTCAGGCCTTCGCGGTGAAGGGCCTTTAACCGTAGCGCCATATCGGCCGCCGCGATTAGCGCGTTGCGGCCTTCATCCGGGTTGCGGCCAGCATGTGCGCTTTTGCCGGTAAAAACGATCGAGAAATTGCCGCTACCACCGCGTTCGCCGGCCAGCGTGCCATCGGGCAGGGCGGGTTCATAGGTCAGGGCGGCGGTCTTGCCCTTGGCCAGCCGCTTGATCAGCGATGCCGATGATCCGGAGCCGACTTCTTCGTCGCTGTTGATCATCACGTCATAGCCGATCCTGTCGGCATATTCGCTTTGCTCGAGCAATTGCAGCGCTCCCAGCATGACCGACAGGCCGCCTTTCATATCAGCGAGGCCGGGGCCGTTCAGGACACCGTTTTCCAGCTCGACAATCTGCTGAAATGGGTGGTCTGCCGCAAATACGGTATCCATATGGCCGGTCAGCAAGACGCGCACCGGCGCTTCCGGGCGCACCGAAGTGACCAGATGCTGGCCGCGCGGGACCTGGTCGACCGTGCCGTCAGCACGCACCGCCTCGACCGGTTCGGGGTCGATCAGGCTGGTGTCTCCCGGCAAAATCGAGAAAGCGTCTGCCAGCATCCCGGCCACGCGTTCTAGACCCGCAAGATTGGTTGTCCCGCTGTTGACCTTCGCCCATTCGAGCGTGCGCTGCAAAAGGGGCAGGTTGGTCGCGTTATCCAGCAACTCTTGTTCGGGGAAGGAATCTGCTTTCATTTGAAACCGATAGCATTTGTCATCATCCCATGCCACCCGCTCTGTTAAGGGAAAAATGCTGTCCTACATGGATTCCCGCTATTATTATCGCGATCTCGGTCCGCTAGCGGACGCATATCCTCGTTCCCGAAGGAGCATAGCAAATGTACCAGAAAAATATCCAAACAGAACTGTCCCTTTTCGAAAATCGGATAAACAGGCTGATCTCGGTGGAATTTCAACAGGTTTTCAGCAATTCTTTGCAAAAATCCGCAGGAGAAGGAAAGATTTTCATAACAGTGTAAAGTTTGTAAAGTTCATTTCAGGGAATATCCTTTTTCACCCTCCCGTTTACCCCTCCCATTTACAGGGCGAAAAAGAGCCGCCATAGACGGCTGCGATTCCTCCCCGGAAAATTTTGAAAACTTGCGGCGCACGCTGTAAGCACCGGATTAATGCATTTGAACGAGGAATATTTATGTCCGAATATGTCACCCAGAACGGTATCCAGATCGCGCAGGAACTGTTTGATTTTGTGAACGATCGTGCCTTGCCGGGAACCGGCGTCGACGGTGCCAAATTCTGGGCCGGATTTGCGGATTTGCTTGGTAATTTCGCTCCGCGCAACGCGGAGCTGCTGGCAAAGAGGGAAGACATCCAGGCGCAGATTGATGCCTGGCATATCGATCATAAGGGTAAGCCCATTGATCAGTCTGAATATCAGACCTTTCTGAAAGACATCGGTTATCTTGTTGAAGAGCCAGTGGCTTTTTCCATCGCTACGGAAAATGTTGATCCCGAAATCGCGACGATGGCCGGACCGCAACTGGTGGTACCTTCGCTCAATGACCGTTTCGTGCTGAACGCTGCCAACGCACGCTGGGGCAGCCTGTACGACGCCTTCTACGGCACCGATGCGCTGGACGCACCGCCTGCCAAACCAGGCAGCTATGATCCGCAGCGCGGGGCTGCGGTTATCAAGGCAGCGAAAGCCTTTCTGGATGAGGCTTTCCCTCTGTCGACTGGATCATGGACCAATTATGCGGGCGGTGAGCCCTCATTGGCAGATCCATCGCAGCTGGTTGGCCGCAACGGTCAATCTCTGCTGCTCAAACATAACGGACTGCACGCCGAAGTCGTCATCGACCCGGCGCACCCGATCGGCAAGGATGACCCGGCCAATATTGCTGACGTCCTGATGGAAGCGGCGTTGACCACCATCATCGATATGGAAGATTCGGTTGCCGCTGTGGACGCTGAAGACAAGGTTCTGGCCTATAGCAACTGGCTCGGCCTGATGCGCGGCGATCTCGATGCGTCCTTTGAAAAGGGTGGCAGGACCATCGAACGCAAGGCAAACCCTGATCGCGACTATATCGATCTGGACGGCAATGCTTTCACCCTGCCGGGACGTAGCCTGATGTTTGTCCGCAATGTCGGGCATCTGATGAGCAACCCCGCAGTCCTGCTCGCTGATGGATCAGAAGCACCGGAAGGATTGCTCGACGGCGTGTTCACCAGCCTGATCGCGATGCACGATATCAAGGGACTGGGCGATCTGCGCAACAGCCGCGCCGGTTCCATCTATATCGTGAAGCCGAAAATGCACGGGCCGGAAGAATGCGGCTTCACCAATGATCTGTTCGACGCGGTGGAAGATTTGCTGGGCCTCGAGCGACACACGATCAAGGTCGGCGTGATGGACGAAGAGCGTCGGACGTCGGCCAACCTTGCTGCCTGTATCCATGCCGTGAAGGACCGGGTCGTGTTCATCAACACCGGATTCCTCGACCGTACCGGCGACGAAATCCACACCTCGATGCAGGCCGGAGCGATGCTCGCCAAGGGCGATATCAAGAAGAGCGACTGGATCACCGCTTATGAACAGCGCAATGTTGCCATCGGTCTGGCTTGCGGCATGTCCGGCAAGGCACAGATTGGCAAGGGCATGTGGGCCGCGCCCGACATGATGGCCGACATGATGGAACAGAAAATCGGCCATCCGATGACCGGCGCCAATACTGCCTGGGTACCTAGCCCGACGGCTGCGACATTGCATGCCATCCACTATCACCGGGTCAATGTTTTCGACCGGCAGAAAGAGGTCGCGGCTGACGGAATCGCGCCGCTCGACAAATTGCTGACCATTCCGCTGGCCGATGGCCACAACTGGTCGGATGCGGAAATCGAGCACGAACTGGACAATAATGCGCAGGGCATATTGGGCTATGTCGTGCGCTGGATTGATCAGGGGATCGGCTGCTCCAAGGTTCCTGACATCAACGATGTCGGCCTGATGGAGGACCGCGCGACGCTGCGGATTTCATCACAGCATATGGCCAACTGGATGCTGCACGGCGTCTGTTCAGCTGAGCAGGTCGACGCCGCACTGTTGCGGATGGCGGCCAAGGTCGACGGGCAGAATGCAGGCGATCCGCTATACCGGCCAATGGCGCCGATTCCCGATGACAGTCTGGCGTTCCAGGCGGCGCGCGATCTGGTGTTCAAGGGTGTCGAGCAGCCGAGCGGCTATACCGAACCGCTGCTGCATGCCTATCGGCGGAAGTTAAAGGCGGCGGGCTAGACTTCGGCCATAGCCAAAGCGCGGGCTGTCAGGACAGCAGGCGGGCGATATTGACAAATTCTTCGACACTCACCGTTTCGGGGCGTCTGGAACTGTCAATTCCCAAGCTTTCCAGAGCGTCCAGCGCTCCGGCCAGGCCTTTCAGGCTCTGTCTGAGCATCTTGCGCCGCTGGCCGAAGGCGGCCTGGGTGAGATGGGCCAGAACCTCGGGACTGACGCCCTCCGGCTGTGCCTTCGGCGTCAGGTGGACAATCGCCGACATCACTTTCGGCGGCGGCGTGAAAGCGGAGCGGTGAACCGTCATCGCCAGCTTCGCTTCGCACCGCCATTGCGCGAGTATCGACAGGCGGCCGTAAGCCTCGGTGCCCTCGCTTGCGACAATCCGGTCAGCAACCTCGCGCTGGAACATTAGGGTGAGTGACTGCCATTGCGGCGGCCATTGCGGTTCCGACAGCCATTTGATCAGCAAGGCCGAACCGACATTATAGGGCAGGTTGGAAATGATGTGGAAAGGCTCATCGAACAGGTTTGCCAGATCGATTTTCAGCGCATCATCGTCAATGACCGCGAGCTGGTCTGGAAAATATCCGCCCAGTTCCGCCAGTGCCGGCAGGCAGCGACTATCGCGTTCCACCGCGGTCACCCGCGCACCGGCTTGCAACAATGCCTGGGTTAATCCACCCGGGCCGGGGCCCACTTCGAAAACCCTTTGCCCGTCGAGGTCACCGGGAACGGCAGCGATCCGGTCGAGAAGCTGCAGGTCGAACAGAAAATTCTGGCCAAGCGCCTTGTTGGCGGACAGGCCATATTTCTTGATCACCTCGCGCAGCGGGGGCAGGGCGACCCGCTGTTTCAATTGTCGTGAATCTGGCGATTGGCGACAGCAGTAGCGGCCATCTGGATCGCGGCAATCATCGAGCGGGGATCGGCAATATCCTGGCCGGCGATATTGAATGCGGTGCCATGGTCCGGCGAAGTGCGGACAATCGGGAGACCCAGAGTGATATTGACGCCGTCAAAGAAATGCAGGGTTTTCAGAGGGATCAGGGCCTGGTCATGATAGGGGCAGAGCACGACATCATATTTGAGCCGCGCTTCCTCGTGAAACATCGTGTCGGCAGGCAGTGGATCGGTAATATCCATACCATCGTGGCGCAGTTCATCGATCGCCGGTTGCATGATCCGCTGCTCTTCGTCGCCCAGATTGCCATTCTCGCCAGCATGCGGGTTGAGCCCGGCTACGGCAATGCGGGGGTTCTTGATGCCAAAATTGCGGATCATCGCTTTCTGTGCAGCGCGGGCGCGGGCGAGGATCAGCCGCCCGGTCAACTGTTCCGGCACGTCCTTCAGTGCGATATGCGTGGTCATGGGGATGACGCGCAATGTCGGACCCGCCAGCATCATCACGGCATTCTCTCTTGCGATACCGCAGCGTTCCGACACAAATTCGGTCTGACCGGGATAACGAAATCCGATCTTGTACAGCTGGGATTTGGAAACGGGGGCGGTGATGACCGCTCCGGCATCTCCGGAGCGTGCCAGCCCGCAGGCAATCTCGAGCGCGTGCAAAGAGCATTGCGCGCCATCCAGTGTTGCTTCACCGGGATTTGCGGCGGCGGCTTCATGTATGTGGAAGACAGGCAAAGCATTTTCAAACGCCTCACAGGCTTCCATTGGCTGTTCGATTTTTCGAACCGGAATACCCGAGAGATTTTCAAAGTCGGCAAAATTGCCGATAGCAAAGAAAGGCTTGAGACCAGCGGCCGCTCTCTGTTTCCAGCTCTTGCCTATGATTTCCGGTCCGACGCCAGCCGGGTCTCCGCACGAAATTGCAAAAGGCTTGGCAGTCCAATCGGCCATTAATTATATTCAATAATGGCGTCGCGTCTCAGGTCGCGCAGATAGATTTGCGCCCGCTTGTTGACACGTTCATTTTCCAAACGCGACATAATGGCGTCAAAGGAAGGCGCTGCAGCGGTCTGCGGATCATCTCGTCCGCAAAGGATCAATACCCGAACACCATCTTCAACCGAACCAAATGGCTGACTCGCCTGACCGATTTGCAGCTCCGCGATAGTGCCCTGCAGAGCGGCAGGAAGGTCGCGAAGTTTTACCTGGTCATTGTCGACGACGCTGGCGCCCAGTTGCGCAGCCACTTCATTGGCTGCGCCACATCCTTTGATACTCTGTGTCGCCGCGGCAAATTTTGCTGCCTGTGCAGACGCTTGCGGTTCAGTGATTCCTGCTGGAAAGCTTATCGCCAGTTGCTTGAGACTGAGCAGCGCATTGCGGGGGTCAGCGGTCAGCACTTGCCGCGAATCGATCAGATAGAGGATTGAAAAACCACCGGGTACTTCAACCGGGCCAACCACCTGTCCGACTTGCATCTGCTCGGCTGTATCAGCAAGTGCTTGTGGCAATTGAGCGGGGCGAACCCAGCCCAGGTCGCCACCGGTCGCGGCGGTCGAGGCTTCCGAAAATTGTCGAGCATAAGCGACAAAGGAACCACCCGCGCGGATTTGCTCCAGAATCTTGTGCATATTTTCCGCAACTTGTGCAGCGGTTTCCTGAGATGCGGACATATAGATTTCGCCAATGCGAAATTCGCTTGTACCCTTTGAAGCGTTCAAGCGTTCGATAATGGCATTGACCTCTTCATTGGCGACGTTGATGAACGGCTGAATATTGCGGCGAAGCAAGCGGCTCCAGGCGAGCTCGCCCTTGATTTGGCGCTTCAGAGTATCGGAGGAGGAACCTTGCGCGCGCAGATATTGATCGAATGCGCCGAGATCCTGTTTGAAATTCTGTTGTGCTACCTGCCGGAAAGTGGCTTCAACTTCTTCTGGTGCAATCGTGATCTCATTGGCTTCGGCTTCCTGAATTTGGAGCGTTTCATCGATGAGATTTCTTAAAACCTGAAGTCGCAAGCGCTGCTTTTCTTCATCTGAAACTTCGCCGCCATTCGCTGCTACGATCAGCGCGAGGCGCTGACTGACATCGGTGCCGGTGATGATGTCCCCGTTGACAATCGCTGTGGCACGACGAACATTCGGGTCATTTTCTCCAAATATTGTCAATTTGTCGGGAATATCCAGACCAGTTTGCGGCAGCGAAGCATCTGCAACCGTTTGGCTTGCCGATGGTGAAGCACCTGCGACAGCAAGGGCTGTGATCAACGCAGCCTTGGTTTTGAAACCCCGGATTCTCAAACTCGATAAATTCATTTCTTGTTTCTTCTCAACTACAAAGAGTAAATTTTATGCCGCAGATATCGAATATCTGCTGAACCCAATATGAGCGGGGCCAACCTGTATGAAAATCCTTTACACGCCCAGATTGCGCAAGGCCAGTCGGAACAGGAAAGTACTGCCTCGCGTGGCGTCGCCAGTATCTTCATAATCATAACGCCAGGTCACGCCCATCGACAGGCAGCCGTCGTCATAAGCCACGCCAAGCCGGTGTCTTACCGGATCGTAGCCATCGGCTACCGAAAGGGCGTCTTCGCTACGGTCCGTCAGGTCGATGATTGCAGATCCGAAAACCGACCAATATTTGTCAATCTGATAACGCCCCCCGATCCGGACTTCTTCGCGGTCTCTCAGGTCTTCAAGTTCTGAGCTGATATTGCGGTTCAGCCGTAGATAGCCAATTTGCGCGTAAGTGCTTTTCGAACCGACGGTCGCGTCAATTTCATTGCGGCGAACCGCGAGGTTATCCTTATCCAGACGGTAGCGGTGGGTGAATTTTACGATATCCTTGAACCGCACATTGGTGCGACCGACAATATCGGAAAAGCGATCAGACAGGCCTGTCCCTTCCGGAACAATATTATTGTTATTTTCCAAGCGATAGCTCTGACCAATGATCGTGTTCACCTGCAAGTTCGGTCGATTTAACTCCCATTCGGCTCCATAAGTCGCCCGAACATTATCTTCATAACGATCATAGCCAGGAAAGCGGTTGAGCGCGAAAAGGTTGCTGTCGTCCAGATCGACCGAACGGGAATCTTCGTTGGGAAGAGAGAGATTGGCCAAGCCGGGAGTTGCCACAATCTGGAAACGCGGCGTGATGGTCTGGGTGCCGCCAAAAGCCTCGCCGATAAACGGCCACTTCACATCAATTGCAGCGGATGCAATGGCTCGGGTTTGCCAACCACCGTCGCCGCGATAGATTGCTGTTTCATTCAGCAAATTGTCATCGCTATGATAAACATCACCGCGGGCAAATCCGGTCAACGTGATTTCCTGACCCCAGTCGGTGAGCTTTCGCATGTCCCACCGGACTGAACCAAAGGCCCGTTGTGTGTCCTGTCCCTCGTTGCGCCCTATCGCTAGGCTATTCGCCTGTATCTCCAGTCGGCCGCCCAGGATGGGATCATCGAACCGCTTGCGATAGTCGATCACCGGCAGTGCGACCGGAACGCGATTTTGCGGATCGTTCACCCGCAAAGTTTGGAACGCCCAACCAGCCAGAGAAAAATAGCTGCTATTGCTGATCAGTTCGACATTGATAGTGGAGCGAAGGCTGTCGTCATCGCTGATATCATAGCGTCGCAGGAATGTTCGGTCCGACACGATCCGGGCTGATTGCGAAATCGTCCATTTGTCATCAAGCCGGAACCGGCCGCTGGTCGCAAAATAGCCGCGGAAATCTTCTTCGGCATCGGGCAGGACCTGAGATGCACCGGTCGGAATGCGCGAACCATAAGTGGCATAGCCGGTCATCTGGAATGCACCATATCGGTCAAGGCTACGAAAGGTGCCGCTGACGAGCGGTGCGACATCCGTAAATAACTGAGTGGTCAGCGTAGCATCCTGATTCGGCGCGATACTGAAATAATAAGGCACTGTCACGCCGACGCCGTTCACTGTGTCGAACTTGATATCCGGGACCAAAATCCCGCTGCGGTTTTCATCGCTAATCGGGTGAGATAGGCCGGGCAGGGGAATGACGGGCAGACCAAAAATCTCGATCCGGGCTCCTTCATATTTAACCCGCTTCTTGACCGGATCGTAGATCACTTTGACAGCCTTGATCTGCCAGCTCGGGTTTTTCGGGCATCCTTCTTCGGTCGTCACCGCGCACGCGGTATAGGCAGCATTGTGAAGTGCGAGCGAGCCGTCAGCGAAACGTTCGCTACGCCGCGCTGCCAATCGGCTGCCATCTTCCAGAACGAGGAGAAGATTTTCAACAGCGCCGTCTCGGAGACTGTCGGTCAGCTCAATGCGATCACCATAGGCGACGTCGCCATCGGGTGTGATCGACCGGATATTGCCTTCTGCCACAACTGCGCCGGTTTTCCGGTTCCACACGACTTGATTGGCACGCAATTTATAGCCGTCGCGATTGAGTAAGACATTGCCTTCCGCGATGACGATGTCATTCTCAAAATCATAATCGATGGTATCAGCACTAAATTCGATTTCGTTGTCTTGCTGATCAGGTGCAACCGCAGTGTCGCTTGTGGATTGACCCATAGCGGATGTCGGTGCCGCAGCTGCCAGAGACAGAGTAAAAAGGGCGAGTGAGGATTTCATCGACTGGCTCAACCTGCTTTTAGCCCCATTTTGGACAGTATTGGATATTGCACTGTCCACCTTCCGAACGCCTATTGCACCAGTTTGTCTAGTCTGCAAATTTTCTTTGACAGATTCTGATGAACAGATGCTTGACCAAAAAACCAAGACGGTGCAGCTATGCCCCACGATAGAATGAATGTCGGTCCGATCAGGAATAAGTCGGATCGACGAGTGAACCCCTGAGGCTTTTCACTCTTCAAAACACAAAAATAAGGACAGTTTCCCGATGAATTTCAACTTTGCCAATGTGCGGCCTGCGGATGCTGATGCGATCATATTTGCAGTCGCCAAGAACGATTTGAATGATTTCGATCTCGCGCTGGATCAAGCGAAAACAGTGAAAGAGGCCGCAAAAGCGGCACGGTTCGAGGGGGCGCTCGGCGAAGTTTTTGAAACCTTTGTGACCGAATCGGGCAAGCTGTTGCGGGTTGTGTTGACTGGCTTGGGCAAAGGCAAAGCGAAAAATGCCGAATCAGCTGGCGGTTCTGCGATAGCAAAAATTCTTGCGTCTGGAGCTGTTCATGCAGTCATTGACCCGTCGGGTCTGGATGAAGAGCATCTTGCACGACTGCTCTTTGGCGCAAAATTGCGCAGCTGGCGGCATGATAAATATCGTACGACCATGCCAGAGAAGCAGAAAGTGACCCTCGACAAGATCACGGTGGTTGATCAGCATCTGGAAACCGCCAAAGCCTGGACAGATCTGTCTGCTGTCGCTGATGGTGTCGCCCTGACGCGCGAACTGGTGGCAGAACCAGCGAACGCTATTTATCCCGAAAGCTTTGTCGCCCGTTGTGAAGAACTGAAAGAGCTTGGCGTGGAATTCACGGTGCTTGGCTGGGATGAAATGGAAAAACTCGGCATGGGCGCACTGCTCGGTGTTTCTCAAGGGTCCGAGCGTCCACCACGGCTTTTAGCTATGCGCTGGGACGGCACCAATGGGGAGCAGAAGACTCCGCTCGCCCTTGTCGGTAAAGGCGTCACCTTCGACACCGGCGGAATTTCGCTGAAACCGGGCGCCGGTATGGAAGAGATGAAATGGGACATGGGCGGGGCTGGAGCCGTTGCCGGAACCATGAAAGCGCTCGCTGGTCGCAAAGCCAAGGCACATGTTGTCGGCGTTTGCGGACTGGTCGAGAATATGCCGGACGGCAAGGCGCAGCGCCCCGGCGACGTTGTGACCAGCATGAATGGTCAGACCATCGAGGTGATCAACACCGATGCCGAGGGACGGCTGGTATTATGCGACGCGATGCACTGGACGCAGGAGACATTCAAACCGGAAGTGCTGATTGACCTGGCGACCCTGACCGGTGCGATGATCATCGCGCTGGGCAATGAACATGCTGGTTGTTTCAGCAATGATGATGATCTCGCCGAAGACCTGATCGATGCCGGCAAGGATTCCGGTGATCCGCTGTGGCGGCTTCCGATTGGTCCTGCTTATGACAAGCTGATCAATTCGCCGATTGCCGACATGAAAAATGTCGGTCCGCGCGGTGCGGGTTCGATTACAGCGGCACAATTTCTCAAGCGTTTCGTTAAAAACGGCGTGAAATGGGCGCATTTGGATATTGCCGGCATGGTCTGGGCTGACAAGCCCGGCCCGGTTTGGGACAAAGGCGCGACCGGTTATGGCGTGCGCCTGCTCAATCAATATGTTGCCGACAATTTCGAAGATTGATCGCGTCGCAATGACGCTGAATTCTTGTGGGAAAGCGTAGCGGGTGCGGGTTGATTTCTATCACCTGACCCGCGACCCGGCGGACAAGCTGGTGCCCATGCTGGCGAGCAAGTCTCTGGAAGCGGGGAAAAGGGTGCTTCTTGTTTCGCAAGACGAGGCGCGGTGCGTGGCTCTGGGCAATGCATTGTGGAGCGATGATCCGGCCAGCTTCCTGGCCCATGACTTTGCCGGTTCGGAACGGCAGGCCGATCAGCCGATCCTGATTTCAGAGCAATGCGATGCGGCAAACGATGCCTCCTATATCATCCTGTCTGATGGTCTGTGGCGCGACGCCGCTCTGGCATTCGAGCGCGCTTTCTTCCTGTTTACAGCTGAACAGATCGACAACGCGCGAAACGCCTGGCGGGATTTGGCGGCCAAGGATGATGTTACCCCGCGCTACTGGAAACAGGACGGTGGCCGCTGGGTCGAAGGTCCCTGATTGCGGCGAAAACGCAGGTCGGGACAGCCAGAACAGCATCGAAAACTTGCCATGCTGCAGTGCAGCGGCTAAGGGCGGCGCAACTTTCGACTATCCCTACATTTATGGAGCATTATCATGGCCGTGACACGGACATTTTCGATCATTAAACCCGACGCTACCCGCCGCAATATCACTGGCGCTGTTACCAAGATGCTGGAAGAAGCCGGTCTGCGCGTCGTCGCATCCAAGCGCATCCACATGACCAAGGAACAGGCAGAAGGCTTTTACGCGGTTCATAAAGAACGTCCGTTCTTTGGCGAACTGGTAGACTTCATGATCAGCGGCCCGTGCGTCGTTCAGGTTCTCGAAGGAGAAAACGCGATGCAGGCCAACCGCGACATCATGGGCGCGACCAACCCTGCTGACGCTGCTCCCGGCACGATCCGCAAGGAACTGGCCGAAAGCCTCGAAGCAAACACGGTGCACGGTTCCGACAGCGACGAAAACGCAGCGATCGAAATCGCCTATTTCTTCAATGAAGACGAAATCGTCGGCTAAGCCTTACGCATTTTTATCGGTTACAGACGCCCGGTTGCAGATATTGCGACCGGGCGTTTTTTTGGTCATCGGTCAGGCGAGCTGGGCAAGCCGGTTGCACTCGCAACGACAAATTTTCGCTGCGAGATTATCCGAAACTTCCTGACAACGAACGGAATTTGCGTGTAGCATGTCCCGAGAATTTGCGCTCAGTTTGAAAGAAGGTTCCCTATGCAAAATAATCTGTTCTCGATGCACGATAAAGTCTGCGTTATCACGGGAGGTTCCAGGGGGTTGGGGAAAGCCATGGCGCGCGCCTTTCTGCAAGCCGGAGCGAGAAAGGTCTATATCACTGCTCGTAAAGCTGCGGAATGTGACGAGACCGCCAAAGAACTGTCCGGTCTGAGCGAAAACGGCGAATGCATAGCGCTTCCCGGCGACATGAGTAGCGGAGAAGAAATCGCAGCCTTTGCCAAGGCGCTTGCGGAACGGGAAGATCATATTGACGTGCTGGTCAATAATGCCGGCACCGGCTGGACGGCACCGATAGAAGAATTCCCTGAAATCGGCTGGGACAAGGTCATGGACCTTAATGTGAAGACGCCTTTCTTCCTTACACAGCAGCTTCTGCCGTTGCTAAAAGCAAATGCGACGGCTGAAAAAAGCGCCTCCGTCATCAATATTGGATCGATAGCCGGTATCATGGGGAGCGCCGGAAGCGGCATTAGCTATGGTACGTCCAAAGCCGCTATCCACCAGCTCACCCGCAATCTTGCCAGCCTCGTGGCCGATGATCATATCCGGGTGAATGCGATTGCGCCTGGACGCTTCCATTCCAAAATGACCAGCCTGGTCGAGCAAGACAAGGAACAATATGAGCGGGAAATCAAAATGATACCGCTGCACCGCTGGGGGCATGACGAGGATATAATGGGGCCGGCACTCTTGCTGGCAAGCAACGCAGGAGCGTTCATGACTGGTGAAATCATCACGGTCGATGGCGGGTATCTGCTGGTCTAGAGCTTGGGAAATGGGTGTTCTGCCTACTTCCACATCGGCTGTTCGAAGAGGCTGGCCGGGTCTAGGGCGTTAGTGGGATTAACCACCCCCCACATGATGTCCAACCGTCACCGCCGAACCGGTCGCCTCTTCGGCCCGTTCCCAGTCATGAAAGGCTTCGCGGCGGACGATGATCCAGCGGCCATCGCGCCGTTCCATCCTGTCGCAATAGCGGCCGGCTACGATCCAGTCGATGGCCTCGCTGCTGCCGTTGCAGGCATGAAAATCCGGGTTGCCTGCCTCGATATAGTGATAGGCGACAAAATTGGCTTCGGTGGTGGCGCTGTTGCCGTCGTCCGACAGTTCGATAAGGACGTTGGAGATCGAGTGGTGCGTGCCCGGGATATTTTCCAGTGTCTGGCTGGCAAAGCCGATAAATTCGTCCGGCGGCCCTTCATAATCGCCATGTTTGTGGACATGGTCATCGGCGAAGCAGGAGCGGACCAGCGGCCAGTCGCGGCGATCGATCCCCTTGCAATAGCGATGCAGGATATCGCGAATTTCCTCGCGTGCCGACAGCTGCTCCAAAGTGTACATGCTTGATATCTCCTAATTTTGTCAGTCGTTATTATTTGACTCTGGCCCTAGCCTTCACCGCAATGATTGTTGAGGAGATAAAGCATGGGCAGACTGCAAGGCAAAGTGGCAAT
>TARA_R110000824_G_scaffold65772_4_pt1 | contig 16415 bp, 17 predicted proteins | sample TARA_R110000824 | Tara Oceans TARA_R110000824 (sample SAMEA4397747) | marine metagenome | biome: Polar Biome; feature: [MES] marine water layer (ENVO:01000295) within the mesopelagic zone...; material: water (ENVO:00002006), including particulate matter (ENVO:01000060) such as......
TGTTCATGAGCGGATTGTACATCGTGGTGCAGACCTAGAGGAACAGATCGTTGTTGCGATCACTAACAAAAGCGAAAAGATGAGTCCTAGCTTTGGCGAAGACGTACATTATGTATCAATCAAACCGACAAAGATTAAAACCTCTTCTGCGAATGTGAAGGAAAGAATCTTAGAAGCCAAGAAGAAGTTTGAATCAGGCCCGACATTCAAGAGGTACAAGAAAGTTGTTGCCGATCTAAAGACTCAGGAAGCCCTCCTAAAGAAAGGAGTCGGAGACGCTCTACAAGACGCAAAGGGCACCATATTTAGTCTTGAGTATAAGATAAACCAAGCCATAGGGAAGCCGAAGGAGATAGCCGCTTTGGAGGCACTCCTCTCCGCAGAGAGGGCTAAATTACCGGCTCTGTCTAAGGCGGTATCGACCTTTACAAATAAAAATATAACGCCATTAAGAAGATTGAAAAAGGAACTTGGCCCACCGCCACTACAAGGAGGGGCAGAGACTATCCAAGCCGGCACGGTGCGCCAAGTTGTTGGTCATAGCGTAGAGATCCCTCTGCTTCGAGAAAGGGCCTTCTTTGCTTACAAAGACAGCAAGAACCGTTGGTACGTTGTAGATGTTGCCACCGGCGCTAGGTTGGCTGGTGGTTCTAGCCCTGCAAATGCAGTCAAGGCTGCGGAGAACGCTGTCCTTACAAAAGGCCGAACGCTTGCCCTAGAGCAGCGAACCGGGCGTATGAAATCAAGTACGACTATAGGCGAAGGCCCACCGCTGTCAGCATTAAAAGAGGAAGAGTTTCTCATAGCGAAAGGGCGAGAGTATTACTTAGGTAAGTATGAAGAGCAACCCGTTATCTGGGGCTTTGGAGAGAGGCAAGTAAGGAAGGTAGACGTTAGCGATGGCGGTTGGATTGTCAAAGATGTTCTATCCGGCATTACCCGTGGGAAAGGCCCAACTAGAGAAGCAGCTATTGAGGCAGCCACCAAAAAAACCCCATCTGCTTTTGATCGTCAAATAACCTCTGCCAACGCAGACCCCAAATACAAACAAGTTGTTAGGCCGGTCGGAGAGACGACTAAGGAGTCGTCGTCATGGCAATTGAACGTCCACCTGTCAGGTAAGCCTGAGGGGGATGTGTTTGGGGGTACTGTCCTTCTGGCCAGAGAGCCGGTAAGGGCTGGCAAACCCCTGATGCCGCTCACTAAAAGAAGGATAGAAGCGGCAAGGGCGGCTGGTGGCAAGTTCATACTTGGAGACACTCTCAGTTTAGACAAGGTGCTTGTTGAGTTTTTAGATGAGATAGGGGCAAGCTACACTGTTTACCATCCGAGTCAACTTAAGGATGGAGCAAGGGTACTTCTTCCGGGACGGTTAAAAGCCTCTAACTACCGACCTAATCGGGACTCACTATTTGAAGCTAGAACACAGGCAGGAATTGATCAGGTAAGTGGACAGACAAGTGGCAGATCCTTCTGGGCTGATGTACTTGAAGAACTTCGTATCCACGGAAAACCAAAACCGGCAGCACTAGATCAGTTTCCGGCACCCCCGTCACCGTTCAACCCTTTAGCAAAGGGTAAATCTAGAATCGTCACAGACCTAGACCCAACGGTTAAGTACAACCTAGAACATCAAACCCAGCGCGTTGTTGACGGAATCGACAACATAGGTGGAGACTACCAAAAAGAGTTTGTCATTTGGAAAGAGAGCAACGTCAAGGATATCAATCCAAGGGTCTACAATAAGGCCCCTGACGTATCTCGATTGTTAAACGACGTAACTGGGCTTTTAAAGGGGCTTACCGGAGACGCCCGTAGGAACCCATTCCCAACAGCAGACAGTGTAGAGCAGCTAGAGTACATACTTAGAGAGATTGATACCTTTGCTGGTGGATTAGGTAAGGAGTTCAAACCTAGTGCCCCTTTAAAGAAAAAAGCTATGGATCTTTTAAAGGCGCTAGGGGATGTAAAGAAGGCTAGTTCTGGTAAGAAGTTTGGGCCACTTGGCTTGTTCCACGACCAACTTATACAGGTTCTCAGAGGGATGACAATAGGTGGGAATGACGGTTCGGCTACCATCAAACTCGCTCTGCGAAAGATTAAGAAAACATACGGAGATAATATAGCCCTAGCCCTACCAAGAGAAGGGGAGGCGATAATTAGGCCCCTTGCTTCCGGTATGACCAGATCGGAGGTCCTAACCAACAGGCTACGCGCTCTGGATGATGATACTATTTTAGACACATTAGCCTCACTCGTCGTAAAAGACGGGATCAGCGACCCACAAATCAGAACCCTTCTAAAGAGTATCTATAAGAAGTCGGGCGGTACCGAGACTTTAGCTAAAACAACAGAAGCTACGCTTTTAGCAGACATAACAAAGATTAAGGCTGATATGTCCGAACTTTCAAGGGTTAAGTATAAGGCTGGCATGCCGACGAAGAAAGCGGCAAGAGGGGAAATTGCCCGTAAGATCTTTGGGGATGCACAAACAGAGAACAGGCTCATTACAGACGCGCACAACAAACTATCAGATGAGTTTATTGATAAGATGCGGGAACTACGCACAGCGTTGGGTAAAAATATCGAGCCTAAGACCATAGGTGACCGGAATATTAAGGGTTGGGAGCAAAACCTTTGGCGCAGGTTCTCGAAACTATCCGAAGAGCATGGCCTATCAAACCAAGATCAATTGTTTGCAGCATTCGCTGTGCTACGGGAGATGCCACGCAACCTCCCTGCGGGAGCAATGAAGAATCTCACGGAGAAGTACCCTGAGGTCATCGGAAGACGCTTTGGTGACGTAGAAAAGGATCTAGTCCCTGTAATGGAGGAACTCGAAAGTCTTATTAAGTTCTATGAGCTAGAGTACGCTGAAAAGATATGGGATATTGTTCGTAGTCCTGAGCAGATGATGGAGCGTTGGGGTGTCACGGATTTCGTCCCGCATCCATACCATGCTGGCACAGATGAGATCTCGCTACAACTTAGTATGGCTGGCAAGTCTCAACTAGGAAGCGGTACTGGCATAAGTGATATGTTCTTCCGTCAAATGGACGCGGCAAAGGGTCGTAAGATCGCTGGCTCTATCAGCGAGATTAACGCATTTAACTCTGCGAAAGAAGGTGCGGTTAACCTTATAAGCCTTGAGCCTGCACTACTGTGGGGTAGATATGCACAGGTAAACCATGCTCTAACAAATGATACATTTATACAGACACTCATCTCATCGGGTGTAATTCGTGGACTACGTGCTGGTGATGCGAGTGTAGCGAAACAGTTCGGGATTGACTTGAATCGTCTTGATGGCCTAACTAAGACAGCCGAAGAGTTGGCAAGCGAACTAGATATGGTTCCAATGTTCAGCCGGAATGTGAACACGGACGAGATGACTCGTTTCCTGAACTCAACACTAGATGAACTCTTAACTAGCCATGCAACAAGCCCCGGAAAACCGGGACGTGCTGAGGTTCAAAGTCTATTAGAAGGGGTTGCTAAAGAACTAGCGTCAGACCCAGCCAAAGGCTTTGCTACTTGGATCAAGAACTCCAACAACATGAATGCTCTTAAAAAGTTGGAGCAGACTACGCTGAGGTTAAGGGCTGCACAGGCAGCCGACGGTGCTGAACTATTCAGTCCAAGTAAGCGTTACAAGGAGTTGTTTGATAAAGAACTTGCCAAGCAGGTAGAGAAATGGAACGCGAAGACAGGCGATCATTTACTAAACTCCGTCCCAACAGAAAGGTACGAATCGGCAAAGAAACTAGCTCTAGCTAGAGTGGAGAAGAACGTCTCTCGCTCTGTCTGGGATGAGGTCTCCAAGGAGATGAACACCTTACGCAACAAGTATGCCCCAAACACACCGAAGACACAAGGTATGCACCTTTCAGCGTACTTCGACCCGAAGGGGGGTCTCTGGGAAATGTACATCCCACGGGGTGTCTACCAGAGTATGCACGAAGTCATAAACATGGACCCTAAGACTCATGGGCTTGTCGGAAGGGGCTTAGAGAAGTTCAATAACTGGTGGAAAACACGCGTTACCGTAATCGCGATAGCATTTTCGTCACGTAACTGGCTTGCTAACAATGTTTCTATGGGGTTCGACCTTGGTTTATACGGGGTCCTTAATCCCAAGACTCACATGCAAGGGCTGAAGTTAGCAAACGCTGTCCGGTACCACGATGAGTTTGGTAGCATACAGAAAGCAGTTGATGCAGCACGTAAGCCTCTGTCGAAGAACGCCACAGCCAAAGAAAAGTTTGCTAAAACACAACTAGTGACCGCACTCAAGGCTACGGGCGTAGAGGGTATGCTCAAGAACGGGATACAACTCACAGACGAAATCTGGATGCCTATAGACGAACTACTGACACGGATGTCTCGCACAGGGGTAGTGAGTCCGGCCTATACTCAGGTTGTTGATATAAACGCTATGGAACAAGCAATGGCCCACATGCATCTGCATGGTGGGGCACTGGCAGACGGAACCACAGCAGCCAAGATATCTAAGTACGCTTCAAACATAGAGGACGCGTTACTGGTTACCGTGCCAACGATCATGACCGGTGGCGTACCTGTTGCTATGACTAAGAAGTTTGGCGCTGAGTTTGCTCGCGGTATTGAGAATCAATCTCGCATATTCAACTTCTTATCAAACATTAAGAAGACGAATAACTGGGACGATTCGGTAGCACACGTCAATAAGTTCCTGTTTAACTACGGAGACCTTACTCAAGTACAGAAGCGATGGATGCGCTTGCTTCTACCTTGGTTTACATGGAACCAGAAGAACTTTGTTCTGCAAGCTGACTTAATGCAAAAATCTCCTGCGTTGTTCTCAGCCTTCCACAGGTTTATGAGTGACGGAGTGCCACAAGTCATGGCTGCAACTCAAGCAGAGTCTGCTGGCGAGGCGTTTGTTAATTATGATCCACTCTCTAAAGAGAAACTAAAAGAACGTGAAGCCCATTACATGCACACGATTCAGATTCCACTCCCGTCGCTTGAGAACTTCGCCCTTGGCAACATATCGGTTCCTACCTTTAAAAGAGGAAAGAAGGGCACTTTGCCTTGGCAGTCTTTCGATATGCAGTGGGGCAAGCTAGGTAAAGACTACTTCCCGCGTATGAAGAACGCTAAGATGAAGGGCTTTGGCCTCCCACAAGAGGCGTTTGTAAACAACGTGGCGTTGCTAATGACAGCAGCAGATGTCCGTAACTGGCCTTGGGTTCCACTGCCGGGTGAGCTTGGCAAACAACAGAGAGCGCGTTCCTTTGCCTCTCGGAGCCGTTGGATTCGCATGGCTGGGGAGACGCATGCTCTTCTGCGCCTTGCGGCAGAGGTCGGCTCCAGTCAACACTCGTTCTTCAATAAGCCGATAAACGAACTGACTGACGGTAGACTCATAGCTGAGACTATAGACGGAATAAGGAAGGTTCCTTTCGTTGGCGATACGATGGGCGATATCATGGCTCAGCGTGTAGGCCTTAAAGGCTACACCGTCTACGATAAGTGGAGCGGAAGTTGGAAAGAGTTCTTACGTGTTGATGGCTCAGCGAACCACATGCTAGGCACGTTGCCTTGGTCTCGTTCACTGCGTGATGCGGCTGCTATGACTGATCAATTCTTAATGAGTCGAAATATTCCTTGGGAAGCTCTAGCGGCAGAGGGGATAAGTCCTGATTTTGGTGAGGTCCCTGTCCTTTGGAGTGTGCTAGACTCGCTTACTGGTATGAGAATACAACAGACGGACCCAGAATTAATGAAATCTTACGCAGACATGCGTACAGAAAAACAGTTATTAAAGTATCTAGAAAGCAGAGGTTTGCTCAAGTCTTTCCAGAACTCTTACGTCCCGTACAAATATTAGGATCAATAAATCATGGAAGCCTATGGAACAACAATAGCGGTAAGCGCACAGGCTATTACCCTGCTTATGTTTACAGTCTTAGGCTTCTTTCTCAGACGTCTTGTCTCGCAGGTGGATATGGTGGAACATAGAGCGATCAAACTAACGTTAAGGATTGATAGAGAGATATCCAGTGTACGTGAAGATGTTGTGCGACTTGAGGCTAACAGCAGCAACTACGGTGCTTCACTCACGGAAGTTAAATCAAAGCTGGACGCCCTAAGCGAGAACATCCAGTGGATTCGTGAGAAGTTAGCGGGTCAATCCTAGCGGATTGCTAGTCTACGTTGCAGTTCCAGTCTTCTTTTCTGCATAACCAACCTATCCGCACCCTCTTGTTTGGGTAACTCTCTCGATAGATGCCTCATCTCTATCCTAGAGACTATCTTACCGAGACTCTTTTCTGGGTCTTCATGGCCTGCACCCATTGCACTGCGATGTAGCTTAGGTTGAAGCTCCTCAGCCGCTTTCCTAGCCACGGTATATGCAGGCTCACCTGATAGGATCTTCTCTATAGCATCACGTTCTTCAGCCCCGTATATCCAATCGAGATTGATTAACTTCTTAGCATCGGAAACCATATCTTCGTTCCTCATTAGTATACCTGCTAGAGCGAGTGCTAAGGGGTCGTGTGGCTTAGATTGAGAGGTCTCTACCTCAGTAGGCGCTGGGTTCCCTACAAGCCGTTTAAGGGCCAAGTATGGGACGCTAAGAATATCAGCAACCTGACGTAGAACAACGTCTCTAGCAATTAAAGGATAGGAACGAATCACAGGCACAGCCTCGTTCGCTGCCGCTTGTCTGCCATGAGGAGTCTTGTCGTGTGTTCTAGATAGGGAGTGTAGCCAAGTAGCCAGTAGTGGCTCAGCATCTTCTATACGCTCAAGGAGATCCTCTAAAGAGTTTGATGTAGCGTAGTCAGCAGGGTCCATACCCTCTGGTAGGTTTACCATAAGCGAGTCGATATCACTCTTCGCTAGTATCGGAAGGGCCTTCGATGCTGCACGTCTACCAGCGTCATCGGAGTCAAAGAAGCACAACGCTTTGTCTGTTAGTTTAGAGAACAACTTCACATGGTCTTTAGTTAAGGCGGTTCCACAAGATGCGACAGCCTCGGTAACTTCTGCTTGATGCAAAGCAATCACATCGAAGTACCCTTCGACAAGAATGATTCTATTCCAATCTCGAATGGAAGAGATCGCTTTGCTTAAACCAAAAAGTATTGAAGACTTGCTGTATAGTGTTGTCTCTTTACCATTGATGTACTTAGCCTTAGCGTTACCTGAGATGTCTCTCCCAGCAAACGAGACCAGTTGCCCTATCTTGTTCCGTATAGGGAAGATGATCCGGTTAACGAATACACAGGAGGGAGACCCGAAACTTACACGAAGTATACCTGCACTGACCGCAGCGTCTACAAGGTTGTGATTTCTTAGGGCTTGAACTATACCATCCGATGAAGATGGGCAGTAGCCTATCTCCCACCGTTCGATACTAGCCTTACTAACTTTCCTTTCGGCCAAGTATGCTGCCGCATCTGGGTTAGAAACAGCGTGGCTAAAGTGGTGCTGCGCTACGTTAAGGGCCTTCTTCATCTCTTCCCTGATGGCATGAGCAGAGTCATCAAGGTCTGAGTCTATTTCAATGTTGAACCTATCAGCAACGTATTGGACAGCATCAATGAACCCTAGTCCCTCTAGCTTCATAGGTATAGTAAAGATGTCACCGCTTGCACCGCAACCATGACAGTAGAATACACCACGGCTAGGTTCAACATGTAGGCTTGGTGTCTTCTCTGCGTGGAATGGGCAGACAACGAACACCTCTCCGTTCTGCCTTTTAACTTTGGCATAGTCGCCAAACAACTCCTCTATATTCGAGGATCTACGTACACTTTCAATCACATTATCATTCATATTCACTCCTAATTGAGAAAAGTTTTTTGAGCACAGTATGCTAGAATAGTCCGGCGAGGTATGCTGACGCCACCCAAAGCGCATCAGCTTCATTATCATCTTTCAATTGCCACCCTTCTTCCTGCCATCTCGCCTCGGCAGTAGATATCATAAGTTCTTTACCCGAATTCCCTTTACCAGTTGCGTGTTTCTTTATGGTGCCAACCGGTATGCTAACGTACGGATGTTTGTCCAGTTCTAGTACGGACTGAAGTGTTGCCATTAGTCCACCGTATATGTGAGCAGCAGTGACGCCTCGGTGCCTTCTTACTTCTTCAAATGCTACGTGAAGGCTGTACTGGTCACGATTGTTGATCAAGCCTCTAAGTTTATTAGCGAACCTAACGTATCGCATACCGCCACCTTCATGCCTCTGAGTCGCAAGGTCCCAAGTGCCAGACTCGACACGGGTCCCATCAGATTTTAGAACAGCCCATCCACACTTTGTGCCTAGGTCTATACCGATAACGTATTCTACTTCTTTCATTCTACCTCCGCTTCATTCTCCCTGAGTCTGGCTGGCGTCCACCACCAGTACTCACTGAAGTCCCCATACTTAGACGGGATCACTTCATCAAAGGAAGACATCCATTCGTTAATGTGAAATCTTGTAGGTGGGAACAATCCCTTCACCCTACCATCGGGGCATCTAACCCCGGACAACCAATCATATATACAACTGATCTCTGTTCTGCACCCAGTATTTACATAGATGCTGTGCTGAATAGCAGAGACACTAGCAAGGTAGGTCCTTATCTCTAAGAGACGTTTCCTTGCTAGTGTATTGCTTCTTGAAGTTCCTCTACTCAAGGTAGTCTTCATCCGCTGCAAACCAACGGACGATATCTTCCTCGTCTACGTAGATGAAACCTTTCAGTTTTCCACTGGAATCATGAATCATTCTGGTAATGTGATCATATTTTATAAGGCTTATGTTGTGCTTGATTATAGTCTTGTCCCAAGGTATCGCTACGTATGGGGCAATGGTATTATCTTCGCCTTCAAACCCTATAGGTTCACTATTTCCAGCCATTGACATCATTATTTCCGTTAGCGGAATTAGGTACGCTATCGCCAGATGGCGCAGGGTTACCAGTATCCACTGGTCCATGTCCTGTGCCGACTGGAGGACTGGTTCCACCAGAGGTGTCACCGGACCCCATCCCTTGGGTTTGGAAACCTTGTCCAATACCTTCCGAACTAACTTTTTCGACATTGAACGCAGTAAGAGATGAGTAGTATGCCTTTTGCCCATTCTTCTCTACCTTACGTGTGGTGTACTTACCTTGACACATAACAAGTTGACCGCTCCGACAGTTGCGAACGTTCTCCTTAGCTCTATCTCCCCAGATCTGAACGGTATGGTACGCATCGTACCGAGTACCACCGCTGGTTTCCCATGTCTTAACACGAAGGTTAAGCACACTTTTCTGTCCGACCTGACGCTCTTCCGGCTCTGCTGCTAACTCGCCAATTATTAAACAATTATTAATCATATCATTCTCCTACGAATAGTTTTATCTTGGTGCTTTTTTGATAGAAGCCTGATGAAGAAGGTTCTTCATAGGCTGAAGGCCAACACGTTTTCCAATGCGAGCACCAGTCGCAAGGGAATCTGAGTTGTCCTTTTGTGGCTTTCGCCGTTGATGGTGTATATGGTCGATCAATCTCCTCTGGTGATTTAGTCTCTATTACTTCTCTCAAACGTGTAACGATCTCTTCTTTCATCATTGCGTCACCTTTGACCCAATGACCTACGATGGGGCTTGCCTTTGCCCAAGTCCCATCCTCTCTAACTATCCCGTCCTTGACGGTGACAGACTTTCCTAATGCCAGTACGTAAGTCCAGTTGTGGTCTTTACCAGTCATCTGAGTCTTAGCCATCTGATAGGCTTGTGTCTGGTAGTTGTACAAGTCAGTCGGACTAAAGCCATTAGTGCGGAAACGCTTGAACGCATAGTCACTCATTGACTTAATCTCAAGGATAGCATCTACCATAGCGAACTCACCTGCTTCTCCACTGTATAAGGGAAGGCTCATCACACCGTCTGGATGACCGGCTATCTTGGCAGTCCTGTCATCGCTGAGTGGAACATCTAGGATGACCGTCTCTTGGTTTAGACCTGTACTCTTTATGTTTATGGTATTGATACGATCAGTAGCATCATGTAGCGCAGCAACCATAAGCATCTCAATGGCGTCACCGACAGCAAAAACTATAGGACCACTCTCATCTGATACAAAGCCGTTAGGCTTGTAGTGATGGTAGTCGTAAGCCAATGCCCTCTGACACTTACCAGCAGAACTTAAACGTAGTGAGCCTGTCGCCCCAACCCTAGGTTCCTCTAGTTGTCGAACAAGAACCTTGCCAAGTTCTGCTGTATCATAGTTAGCAGATATTGGTTTACCCTCTCTAAGTCTTGCTAGGACAATCCCTGCCAAGTCTGGCAACCATACACCCTGCTCAACCTCAACCCACATTCCGTCTTCAATGACTTTCATCTGTACCCCCTATTGGTTCTTCGTCTGTTAGAAACACTTTGTCAGCGATGATAATGGTATTCCTACCCTCAGCACCAATCCTACCTGTCACATGTATCACCTCTCCGCTGCCCTCCTTTGAGAGCATTATGGCGTTGTTTCCAAACGCAAGCATTCTAATGTAGGTATCGAACTTACTGTTCTCTAGGCTTGGGTTCTTGATAACAACCCGAACCTTCTTTCCACTAGAAGCAGAGGGGCCGCAGTCATCAACCTCAGTGACTAAGCCACAGAAGTTTACAGAATTTGGATATTGATTTTTAAATCCCATTACGTTCTCCTTTAAAAGGGTATGTCACTGTTGCCTGCATCGGCAAAGTATTGGTTTACTTTCTCTTTCACTACGCCGTCCTCGTACCACTTCACTACGGTATGAGAACCTATCTTGACCTGACTGTCCGAGGCTTCGTTGGGATGCTTGGCACCCTTACCAGTGAACTTGCCTTCCTTGTAAGGAGCAGTTGCCGCTTCAATGACAGACAGTATCTGTGATTGCGTGTCCGTCTTTGCTGCAACGACCTTGAACCGTTCAAGCCTACGTTGCCTTGGTGTAGGTATGTGTTGAACTAACTCGTCTATAGATAGCAGGTGACCCTGTACCTCTCGTATAGATGGCGCAACACAGTAACCACCCTTGGTCCAGACTAATCTTTCTTCTGGCACACCACTTGGTTTGTTCTGACTTGGCTTTGCGTAGGTTCTACCGAGTTCGTAAAGGTGTCTACCCATTCCCCAGAGGACAGCAGAACGTTTGATTGCTCCTGATATTCCTCCTTTCTCTGCTTCAACCTTAGTGTCTCCTGCTCCGTCCCACTTCCAGACCCACTCTCCAGCGATCTTAATACCGATGCCGCCGAGAGTCTTATTGCCCTCAACTCGTATTTGTATTTGCCAGTTGGCTGGTCCCACCACATCATCGAGTCTCTCCTGTATACATCTACTATCAAGATAAGCCAGTAGTTGAGCACTGCCACTCTTGGTCATTGATTGCACTCTCCAGTACACCTCTTCATCTACAAAGGGCCGTCTCAACCTAGACAATATTGAATCCATATTTCTACCATCAATTTGTTGTGGCCACTTTTTACTTACTGTCATACTTACTCCTCGGTGGGCAACGCCACCATCGTGTTGTGGTGATAGCCTGTGGCTGCCACCGTGTCAAGGGGAAACTGCAAATGAGAGGCAAAACCAACCCACGGAGAGGCTACACCAGACCCGGCAATCGGGCTGAGCGGTACCTCTATCGTGGCACCAACCGATACATCCTGTTGAATGAGTGGAAGAAAAGAACTGCCTGTAGAATAGGAAGAAAGAAACGAAGTGTCTTCGTTATTAAAGATGCACTGAGTATACTTGAGGGTTGTGCTAAGGAACTCAACCTTCCCTTTAAAGAGATTACCTCTGCTACACTGGATATATACTTTAGAAGTAGGATGAAGAAGAACTTCCCTGTCTTCTTTGAATACAAGAATGCTCTGCATTCCCTTATCCAAGAGTGGCACCATGAGGACATGGTACTTGATATCAGAATAGCACCTACTTATCTTGATGAAGATCTTATCTCCCAACTTAAAGATTAAGACCATGATGGAGGCCAAGCACCGTTCCACCAACTGGGCATAGGTTCTTCTATGTCGTACACCCTACCCCAAGCAGTCTGAAGTACAAGGTCAACATCTTTCCTTGCCGCCTCCCTCGCTGCTAGGCATATCAACTGAACAGGTTGGAACATGGTAGACAGGTCATCGTCTGTGTAATGATCAGAGGACGCCGCCTTCCTTGGTGGTGCATAGTAGAAGGGACGGTAGATACCAAAGGCAAGACCAGCGTCTTGCAGAAACTTATCTGAGCCACGAAAGTCACTGGGGTTAGGGACTCCTTTCTTACCGTTCTCTAGTCGTGTGTCTAGTGTACGATTGAACTGGGCAAGGGCTACGATAGCGACACGTTCTTCTTTAGCAACCTGTCTAACGGCATCAGCAATAGAGTCTAATCGAGTACGTTCGTCTTGCTTCTTACCGTACCCTGTGAGTAGTTGTATGTAGTCTATCCATATTACCTCACAGCCATGCACTCTCTTCATCTGTCTGATGCTAGAAGCAACCATATCAATGTTCCTAGAGGCAGAGTCAACATGTATAGGCATTCTTGATACTTCTTCTAAGCCCCACCTGAAGACTTCCTTGTCATCGTTGGAGCCGTGAAGAGCCTCACGCAGTGAGACACCTCCGAAGTAGGCAGCAAGTCTATATGCCAGTTGTTTACTTCCCATCTCTACAGAGATGATACCCTGTGGTATGCCAGCAATAGCACCCTTTGCGGCAGCAGCAAGCATGAACGAAGTCTTACCCATCTTAGTTCTACCACCGATGTATGTAGGTAAACCTCTTGGCCAACCTAGGTAGTGCTTATCAAAACTAGGCATACCACTTGGGACGAACTCACTGACGCTACTGTCTCCACTACACATACCGTCGAAGGACTTAACAGCATCTTCCGTAACTGTAGACGCTGACATGATAGCACCGATAGACTTTGTGCCATTCTTTTCTAGCACCATCTTCTCAGCGTATGCTCTAATCTGCTCTACTGATTCAGTGCCTCCGACTATCTTGTTCTTTATATCTTCAACGGAAGACATCAGTCCTCTAAGGACTGAGCAGTCATAGATTACTTTAGCATAAGCAGGTAACTTAGAATCAATAACAGCGTTATCTCCAAGCGAATGAAGGTACTGCATACTACCATACTTATCTTCACAGCGTTGCTCGCCTTCCTTTTCTACTAGCACATGTAGGCTTACAGGTTCATTGGAAGAGACTTGTCTTTGTATCCATTCGTACAGGAGTCCATGAGCAGTAGAAGAGAAGTCTTCCTTTGATAGGATTCCTTCAACGAGGTCTAATCCAATACCCTCTCCTAATATGAGAGAGCCTAAGACTATTCGTTCTGTTTCACTAGGGTATAGTTGATTCATTGTTTGTTCTCCTTATTGAGATTATGGTAGTAGTTATAGCAGCAACGTTTCAATACTTCTTTCTACTGAGTAGAAGGTACTGTTGCTACGCTTCGTTATGTAGCGAAGTAGGTACTATGTACCGTTGCAACGCTTCGTTATCGAAGGAATCCTTGACAGCGACTAAGCCGCAGGGTATCCCCTTGGAGGAGGATTTGTCAAATGAAAATCGAAAAAAACAGAGAAACGCAGGTTGCACCGTTGCTTTTAGCGGGACAGATTTTGACCGCTTGGAGGCTCAGAGCCTCTGAGTCCCAGCGTGGAATGGCGAGAAGGCTAGGCGTCAAGCAGCCTACTTGGAGAAATGTAGAGTTAGGTATTAAACCTCCCGGAAGAGTTCTATTCATACGAATGATACTCCTATTAAAGTTAAAGAAGAAGCAGATTACTACGTTGAGTATCCTCTACCACTACTATGACATAGGCTTGACTGTGGGCGTGGACGTGGTATCAGATGCACTCTATGCTTTTGACTTAGAGCCATCAGACATAGGGGCACTACTCAGTGAGTAAGAAGGACACTGTTGTATCCACCAAGGCGTTCTCTAAGGGCAACATTAAGTCTACTGACTTCGGGTATTACATTGCGACATACTCCTTTATAAAGAGCGCGAGGTCAAAGAAGAAGTATGTGATTAACCTAGGGACAGTAATGCTAGGGACTCAATCGTATTTCCTTGGTGTGTGTAAGGGGGAGAGGTTCATCTTCCTTGGGCTTAACGGTAAGGTGTGGAAGATTCCGGGTAAGGTTCTAAAGAACAACGTGGCTGTGCCGACGACAACAGACTTGGATGCACTACGTTCATGGTCTGATACTATCTCTCAAAGGATAGTAGACACCTTATCTCCTAGATTATCCAATGAGATCACCAAAGAAACAAACCATAGGTACAACCTAATGGTGCGTTCCCTTGTGGGTAAGAGGATTGAGGAGGCGGCTGTGCTTGGGTACGATAGAAGTTACGCTTACTATGCTCAGTATCTTAATAGTAGGTGGAAGAAGATAGACTTGGTAAGCCCTAGGTTTCCAACAATGAAACACGCGTTACACGTCTCGCTTATCCTCGCCCTACCAGCAAAGACGGCAGCCACATTGATAGAGATAGGTTCCCTCAGTGAGTTTCGGTGTCCCCTTATCAGTAAGGACATAGCCATGTCTATCTACCAGCAAGCAGTCCAGTTACTCTCCCGCCTGTGTCCTGAGTGGTGGAACAACGGAGCGTTCACGCAATGGGAATACATAGGTAGTCTTGATGAACTTCTCTATAAACAATACGCGAACATTGTCATCAACGCGTATAACAACAAGATTGATTTACCCACCGCAGCAGGTGCCGCGAGGTCGGATACGCTGGCCTCGTACAGTAGAAGAACAATAGAGTTTGAAGAATAGGAGAAGTAGTATGTTTAAGAAGACACCACTTAGACCAGAGGAGTTCGTTACCTCTTGGCAACTAGCAGATACACTCGACACGTTCTGTATCAATACAGGAATGAGGAAGGGTGCGGCATCAGTACGCGCATCTCTCTATCGGAAGAAGGGGGTTAACCTTAAAAGGTTTCCTCGCGGTCCTAATACTAAACGTAAGTCCTTAGATATAAAACTACTGAACCAACTCATATCCGCTACCACCGAGGAGGTAGTAAAAGATAGAGTTGGTTCAGAGGACTCCCAATGGAGAGAGTCACCTTTCTGTTAACTACTCAGCAGATAGTGCGGCTTGACCGTCAGCATATGCTTGACCAAGTATGTAACTAACGATAACAGTAGTTGAAGCGTATAGTGCGCTTACTGGGTCAATACTCCCAGACATTGTTTCAAGGACAATCGGTGCTAGTGCGCCAACAACTGCCAACCAGAACTTACGACTAATCAACTTCGCTTTAATTTCATCAAACATATTCCCTCCTAATAGGAATGGACTCGATAACATGAGTAAATATACATGTCCAAGATAGTTAGAACATTCACAGGCTGGCAGGTGTCGGACATCCAGATGTCTTTACACATTGGCCTTCTACCAAACAGGAAGAAACCCGTGTTGTACTACTTGGATAAGGAGGAAAAGATTGTAGCGTTGGCTGTGTTCTCAGATGATGAAGCGGTTAAGATAGCAAGGACTCTCCTAAATAAAATAGGAGAAGGGGATTCAACTGCGTGAGTCCAAACAATACTTTTGGGGTAAGAATGTTTAGTAAAAACTTTAGTGATAAAGAGTTTGAGCGTAGCGATACTGCGAGCCGCTTAGGGATAGACAACTCGCTTACTCCGTCCGTTGCAAATAACCTTCAATACTTGGTGGACACGGTGCTTCAGCCCCTTCGCCAATCCTTAATGCGCCCTATTAGAATCACATCAGGGTACCGTTCTCCAGAGTTAAACACTGCGGTACGCGGTTCATCTACCTCCCAACACATGAGAGGAGAAGCAGCAGATATAAAGGTTGCTGGTTACTCTGGCGAGAGGTTGGCTAACCTAATTATTTCTTCTGGTGTACCATTTGACCAACTGATTTGGTATGACGTTGAACGTGGTGGTCATGTTCATATTGCTTTGTCTAAGCCAGTACCATCAATGCAAGTACTTCATGCTCCTAAGTCTGGTGGTTACTTAAACTGGACTACGAAGTAGTATTGTACATACTATACATATAGGCCAGCCCCGCGAGCCGCCAGCCGTGAGGCAAACCGTGTGAGGCAAACCAGTGTGCGTCGGACTGATTTCGGGAAATCGTTTGACAGCCAGCGGCTGGCGGGATACCTGCCGCTTGTCACGACGATGTGACACACCGCCTCTCAATTAGGAGAACTTATGAATGCAGTAGATACAAATCGTAGAGAAGCCCTAACCCTAGACCCTAGAACTCTAGTCAACTACCGACTGGGTGCCAAAGGAGCAGTGCTTAGTAGTGAGGGATACAGTAAAAAACTAGAGCAGCCTCTGCTTCTTAATCAAATTAGAACAATGATTAAGTCTGTCGAAGATAAA
>TARA_R110000824_G_scaffold74975_1_pt1 | contig 16411 bp, 29 predicted proteins | sample TARA_R110000824 | Tara Oceans TARA_R110000824 (sample SAMEA4397747) | marine metagenome | biome: Polar Biome; feature: [MES] marine water layer (ENVO:01000295) within the mesopelagic zone...; material: water (ENVO:00002006), including particulate matter (ENVO:01000060) such as......
GAAAAGACTTGCTACAGCAGCGCCAGCGCCAGCACCGTCTGCATAAATAATGTCTGCGAAGCCATTAGGGACTGTAGCATTCGCCCCAGTGCCTTGACTAAACACCGCGCTTTGGCCGCTACCGTTTTTGACCAGATAAAATTTATCAGCATCATTCGGAGCAATCGTAATTGTGTTTGTTCCTGTCGGGCTTCCGGCTAACACAAGAACTTTATACATGCCATCTGTAAGAGAGCCATCGGTAGTAGTTAGCGTTGTAGTGGTTCCGGTTAAACTCAAAGAAACCACGCCACTAATAGCGCGATCTATGATGTCCATGTTGGTATTGACAGTACCGCCCCATGTGCCTGACTGGTCACCTGTTCCGGGCTTCTCAATTCCAGAGTTGCTTGTGTACGTCGAAGTCATTTATCTAATCCTTTTAAGCGGCTATATCGATCCAGCTTGCGTCTTGATCAGGCGAAATCGCAGACCACGAAGCATCTTGAGACGGGACTATGTCCCCCCAGACGTTAACGCTGCCTACTGCGCCTGTGGCCTGAAGGCCCGTCTCAATAATTATTACTCCGCTACCCTCACTAACCGCTACGGAGCCAACCTCTCCCTCTATTTCAAACCCAACAAGGGTTACGTCATCACTAACCGAAGCCGTTACGCTCCCAACCGAACCAGTTCCAGCAATACCTGTTACAGCAAATGCAGAACCACCAGCCGCTGTAACGGAGCCAATACCCCCAGTAGCAGCAATCCCCGTAACCGAGATCGTAACATCAATGCCAACACTTACGCTGCCTACACTTCCAGTAGCAGCAATTCCTGTTACTGAAAATGCAGAACCGCCAGCCGCTGTAACGCTACCAACAGCACTCGTGCCAGCAACCCCAGTGACTTCCACAGGTGTAGGTTGCCCGTAAGGGCCGCTACTCCACGCTCCTCTACCCCAACCTGTGACGTTTGCCATCGTTTACGCCTTAAGCAATCCGTATAATTGCAGCCGTTGCGCTTGCTGTTGGGAACGTAATCGTCATGTCCCCGGCAGTCGCAGTTTTGTCTGCGCCAAAATCAAGGATTACAAGAGAGGGATCACCCGTTGCTGTCTCGTTAAAGATCATGCCGCCACGAGCAGTAATGCTTACAGACGAAAACGTCAGGTCCGCAAAGTCACATACCGCCGTAGTCCCGCTTGCAACTGGTGTAACGCTTGTAAGCGCAGCACCCTTGGCAGTGTATCCTGTACCACTTGCTTCTCCGCTACTCGTATAAGCTGTCGTTGTCGCGTCAAGAGAAGCAGTGCTTTGATACAGCGCCATGTTAATTGTATTGCCTGTTGAGGCAGTTAAATTGTGAACACCCTTCAAAAGCTCTACTTTGAAAGACGTACACATTGCTTGCGTAATCGACATTTAAAGTCTCCTTATCATTTCGGCTAACTGGGGGGAGCCAGCATTTGTTAACGCATTGATAACATTAGTTCTGTCACTTGCCACCGCTTGTTTCATGTAATGCTCTATTAAAACAAAAAGATCGTCTTTAAAGAACATAGCTTGATCACGGATCGCAGGTGGGGCGCTTTCGGAAACATACATAAGCTTGTTTACGCACATCTCGGCTACTTCAGAAGGCGTATGGCCACGGTTATTGGTAGTGCCAACAGTCACCTTAAAGTCATCGGGCATAGTTGTTTTAATAGATAACATCAGGTCTCCTGTACCTGTAAGGCACCGTTACGGTACTGATCGCGCCTGTTCCTAGCCTCACCCAAGTTACCAAGCCTCTGAAGAGCGGCGGCAAATCTTTCGGTGTAGTTGGTAATAAGATCAGGCTCACCCTTCATAAAGGTGTAAGCTTCAACAAGACATCCGTACAGCAACGCATCTTCAGCATTGTCTCCAAGCCAGCTTGTGCCACTAGCAGAAACCGTAATGCTTTCGGGTTGGTATGCGTAATGAAGCTCTGTCGCATAACCGGAATCCGGTGTCGGCCCTACAATAAAAAAGTCATCATCAAAGATGCCGTAGTATTTAGGCAGTCCTGTTTCGGTCGAGTCAGGATAAGCCTCGTTAATATAATTTACATCTTTAGGAAGAAGGTATGTCCTGTTGTTACCGCTAGTAACAGCAAAACTTAAAGCGGCAATAAAGTCAGTGGGTTGAGAAAGATATTGCCCACCACTCGTGAGACTACCCGTTACGTTCCTTCTAAACATGGGTAACTGAACGGCATAAAATATGCGCGTTTCAACAATCCGTATCATCTCGTCCAGATTGTTCACAAACGTCGTTTCAGTATTATCTACATAATCCTGTATCGCCGTTTTAAGTGTGGTGAATGTCCAAGCCATAACTTATTAGCCATTCCTACGAAACTGTTGAGCGCGAGCCGCACCACTGCCACGGGCAATAGAGCCACCCATACCCTTTTTTTCTTTAGATTTAGAAGCCTTGTTAGCTTTTTCTAAACGCCTTAGATACTCTTCCTGCTCTTCCCTTTCCCGCCCGTCTAGTTCGCTGGGGTTAGGACCACGAGTGGAGCCTTCCATCTGGAAATTCATTCCCATACCACGCCCCATACCACCCATTAATGTACGGGCTTGCTGTTCGGAAGTCATTCCTTGAAAATTAGCTTGAGCAGCGCCAGTGTCTTCAGCAACGCCGCCACCGCCCATCTTCATCTTGCCATAAGAGAGACTTCCGCCGCCCCTGTACATAATCTTACCACCACCCATGCGCTTTTCCGCGTCCGGGTAGGGTAGTTTCTTTCCGTTCATCTTTGGCATAGCACCCTCCTCAAGTTATCAGTAACTTATCGACTGCCCTTTTCTTTCAGAACAATCCCAGCGGCTACCGTTATAGCCGCCGCAATCATAAGCCACGCCGCCGCAACGGGCACGACAGTCGAAAGAAGAATGGCACCAACGCCTACAGCCAACCAAGTTGTAGGCTCAACAATGCGCGATTTAATCCAGTTCATAGTTTCCTCCTAAGCAACAGTTATTGTTACATCACCGACAGAACCCAATAAAGACAGGCTGTCAGTACCGTCAGGCGCTGTTCCGCCATCCCCCACAGGGTTCCAGCCAAAAAACTCCCTACTCGCCTCAAGCCCCTTGTCAGGTCGCGGATCACGCAATGACTGAGGATCGAATATCTTAACGCGCCCCAGAAAGTTTTGAGGCTGGTCTGGGTCTACCACATCGTATCCCACGCGAAGCCCAGTCCTAACGCCGTTCTGTACTTCGTACACAAGCTTTTCCAAAGGATATCTAAAACCAGTGCGGTCACAGAACCCAAATGCATACTTAGCTTTTGCGTACGGCCCACTCATAATGAATACGAATCCATCTGAGGCGTAAACGACCAAGAAGCTTTTTCCCTGTCTTCTTGCGCCGCAAGCTCAAACTGCTCATCATAAACAGACTTAAGCATTTGTATTCTAGGTGCAGCTTCTGGGCGCTTCATGGCTATATGATATGCGAGACCAGCAACCATGCAGGGAAGAAAACGCGCTGGAATGTCTGCGGTATTACTGGACTTTCCGCCCGTGTCCTCAACTCGACGCAGCCTAAAGTAGCGAACAAAGTCACCGTTGTAAGTGCTGCTTGGGATAGGCCAAAGGGTAACAGTGGGGGCATCCCGCAAACGGTCAATATATATTTGTGTCGGCTTACCCTGAGTTAACTTATTGGTTATCTGGGAGTAAGTGCTGACAGACATCCTGTATAACGCAGTATCTGTCTGGTTTGTTTCGCCGCTATCCGTTCTCAGAGTATGCTCTAAAAGATCAATGGTATCGGATGGCAACGTATAAGTGGCTGTACCTGCAACGAGGGTGACGCCGCCTTCCTCGACAAGCCACAGATTTATTCCACGGTTAGCCCACTCCAAGCCCATCAAGTTTAGGCTGCGCCTCGCAGTAGCAAGATCATATCCACTACGCATCTCAAGACCAGCCCGTTCGTAAGCTTCCTCACAAAGCTCCGCTATGTCGAGATTAAATGTAGATGTTCCGCTAACCGCCATCACTCTTCCCTTATTGGTCTGGCCCCTCGAATAGAGCGAGCCTTTCGGACCTGCATACCTTTAGGGACAGACACGTTACCAATGTTACCCAAAAAACCCTGAGCCTGTCTTGACGAAAGAATGCCCTCAAGAATACCTCTGTCTTCCTCAGTACCAATTCCTTTAGCAAACTGACCGACTTGCTGTAGGCGTCTTTCAAAACCAGCCTGACCGCCCATAACGTCTTCGGCAACACCGCCACTCCTCATCTTCATCTTCACGCTCTGGTCTTTTGTTTTCATGAGACGTTTTCCTCTTCAGACTTCTTCTTCCGATACCTGTCTTTCATTACCATTCCGGGCAGAAGACCAAACATGAACCCTCGGTTTTCCTTCCCAAGCTTGTCATAAAGCATTGCTGCTGGAGAGATTTTTTTCAGTAACCCGCCCATATCTTTTTCCATGGGCTTCATGTCTTCAGCAACACCGCCGCCAGCCATTTTCATCTTCTTGCCTTGATCTTTGTATTTCATCTTACTTCCCCTATTGGCATGTGCAAAGCTTCGTTCACAGGGCGAACCTCAGTTAAAACAATTTTAATAAGGTCGTAATTCTTCACAACCTTTTTGTTTGTTTCCGCAACTGAAATTTCCAACACTGCTACTTTCTTGTCCATATCAACCAAAAGCAAAACAGCCCAGCCGCCGATGGCTAAACAGCAAGAGGTTAAAACAGTTATTAAGTGCCCCTTCATGACCGCCTCTTAACACCCTTCACAGATTTCTGTGATTTAGGAGGAGACTTCTTTGATTTTCCGGGGCCACCCCAAAGCTCTTTATTAGCCCAGTAAGCAGCAGACATCTTACCCTTCTTGATGTTTTTGCCATGACGAGCCTTAAAACTTTTTCGAGCTTCAGGGGAATAGTTGTGCCCCATTGACGAGTCACCGTAATGAATAAGCTTGACCTTATCGCCGTCTTTAGCAAGAACCATTCCTTTCTTGCCGGAACGATTAGACCGCTTTGGCTTATTAAACCCAGCAAACTTAGTGCCGCGATACTCAATGCCGCCGCTAGGTAACCTAGTTACGCCGGGATAAGCCTTAGCCATTATCAGTAACTTTTCTTACCGGAAAGGACAATTGTGTAGGTATCGTTACTGGCATGACCAACTGTCGTAAACAGAACGTCACCAGTTACACCAGAACCTGCATTGTTCCAGATACCACCAAAATCCCTGTAATCATGATGACCGGAAGAAGTTTCGCCCAATTCAATTATAAAGGCATTGCTCGTTGCGTCGAAAAGCAACTGAACCTTCATCCCCACACACTGCCACCAAATCTGCTCAATGGTAAACTTGGTACATGAGTTTTGAGTTACATGCTCTTTTTCAAGCGACGATACATCAACTTTGACAACGGCGGCTTCGCCGTTGCCGTCGCTGATGTTCGTAAACTTAAACGCAGCGTTTTTCTGGCCATCAACAATCGTTTGAGTTGTTACCGCATCTGCCACGAGCTTACTCCTTTATCTTGCCCTGCAAGACAAGGGACTTGTACTCAGCACTCCCCACGGGGGGAGTGCTGGCAGCAACAACCTTTTTTGCAGGAGCTTTAGGTGCAGACTTTTTTTCCGCAACCTTGACCTTTGGTTTCGTCGCCATGTTCTATCCCCTACCGAGTTTGAGAGGCAAACAGGTAATCTACCGACATAGACTTCGTACCCGTAGCAGAACCGGAAAGCTCCATAGCGCCAATGGTCATATTCTCATCGTCAGGGATATTGGCAGTATGCGTAGCTACAAGAAGCCGGTTTACAAAAAACTCAACACTTGATGTGTTGGTCACATGGAAACCGAGCGTCACTGCCGTACCGCTGGCAATATCAATCCCCGAATCCGTTGAGGTTTCCGTACCGTCCTTCTCCGTCTTGCAGAGAATGTTGCTATCGCCGTCGTTTACCTGAAACACAATCCGGTCAGCAGCAGCGAGCATTGCTTCGGGGTTGGTCGCAAAGTTAACGGTCAAACCAACACAGATATCCATGTTGCTACCCTCTGCATCCGTAGGGGTAAGCTTAGTTTCAAACCATACGTCGCGATCTGCGTTGACGGCAAAAATTTCGTTGCCTTGTACAGAAGCGCCGTCATTGTCGGTAGTGGCCTGACTTGACAGGACTAGTGCCCCGCTTTCAACGTCAGCACCAAGAGCAGCAGAAGCACTGCTGTCTTTGACTACCGTCCAGTCATTTGTTGCGTCTAAGGCAATACCCGTGAAGTCGTCCATGTAAACGACATAGTCAGGGCTTGCGGTGATGGGCAGGTTAGAAAACCATTTGCGGCTTCCATCCTTACCTGCATGAAGGATTGGTCCAGTAAAATGCACAGCCATGTTATATCTCCTGTCGTGGCTAGTGTCGGCTTTCGCCGTCAGGATGTATAAAAAAGGGGAGGGGCGAACCCCTCCCCCCCTACGGTTTTAGGAAGAACCCGGAGAACCGTAAATTCCGAGAGGGTCAGATACTCCGAAGGAGTAGCGTTCCCGTGCCTTATAACGGACATTACCAGTATCGAAATCACCGTCCATGCTGGTCTGCATGGGAGTGCGCTCGAAGTGCTTCATGCCATTAGGAACATCGGTGACGATGAAGAAGGCGTTGGTATCGGTCAGGTAGTGGTTGACCTCATAGCCCTCTGGGATCGCTCCGTTGCTACGAATAGCATTGATGTCGTTATCAGCAGTTCCAACCCGAAGCTCCGACTGGAGGATGCGAGTTGCAACGAATGTCAATGCAGGTGGAATAATCAACCTACGCGGACGGGCTGCAATAAGAAGACCACGCTCATCAACGTATGCAGCAATATCAATTACCGCATTCTCAAGAGTGGTTTCGTTCAAGTCAGCCGCTGTTGCTGGACGGTTGGAGTTCGTGCCACCCGCAACCGTTGGGTGAGAAGCATTAAACAGCGTTACACCATCACCAGACTGGTAGGTGTCAAACCCCGTATTCAGGGGAGTAACAGCCTTGGTCTGCTTGCTGTAAGCCATGCCACGAGCCAGAGCCTTGGTATAACGAGCCGAGAGCGAGTCATACAGGTTGTCTTCCATTGCCTCTTCGGTAATGGAAAAGCCCATAGCAACCGTCTCATGGTTATACCGAGCCGTAAATGACTCTTGTGCGCTGTCGTAAGAAATAGCTTCGCCTTCGGGCTTAACCGGAGCGGAACCAAATCCAGACAACTTAACTTCTTCCTCAAAGCTACGATCAGAACTTTCTGTTTCGTAGATCATCGTGTGTTCGTCTTCGTACTTTTCGTACTCCAAACCGAACAGGGCGTTTAGACCCGGAAGAAGTTCTTTAAGGAGTTGTGTTCTTGCAATAGCCATAACTCAATCCCCCTATGCCGAACCAGTTGTGGATGAATGCTGGTGATAATTAAACTTGCACACCAGCAGCGGGAAAGTCGTACCCTTCTCATCCCCGTCGTTTCCGCCGAGATAGTCAATTACCCGAATTGGGTTCTGAGCATCGGTAGAAAGTTCAGAAATATCCAGAGCAACACGGCTAACATTCAAAGTAGTGTTAGGTGCAGTCTGAACTAGAAGAGTGTTTTTCCCATAAATGTCCCCTACGTTAGTAGGTGCAGCATCCGCTTGGATGGTGAACAGAACATTAGGATCATCAACCACATACGCCATAGCATCAGAGGCAACCAGACTGGCTGGCCACTTTTGACTAAACGTAAGTTGTCCAGAGTTGGGGTCTGTGTACTTACAGCCCATGAAAATACCGACCATATCAATGGCGGTTGAGTCGTCGCCCGTTGCGGACTGCTTCTCAATGGTGGTAGCGGCTCCGCCGTCTACTAGCTGAACAATGTCACCTACGCAGATAGCTGTGCCATAGCCTGAGGCTATTGGATACTGGCGCGATACTTCTAACGAACCACTATCCAACCGACCAATTGGGCGCAGACCGAAGGGTGCAGCAGTTGAGGACATCTCTGTCTCCTTTTCGCATCTTCAGTTAAAAAAAACCCATAGGACTTACTATGAGCGGCCATTTCCGAAACCAACCCGCGTCTGGTTCTCTGAACGGAGAACAGGCATCCGTGGATCGCTTTCTCTTAGATAGCTCTGGTCAACTGCATCAATCTGCTGTTTGGTTTTGTTTGCATAGTAATCATCCCGCTGTCGCATATTTTCTTCAGCGGTGCGGCAAAGCAATAAACCACCAACCTCAATAGACCCTTCAAACCGCGAGTTGTGGTCAGTCAGGACTTGCATTTCAGGATGGTCGTCAACAGGAACAGGTTCCCAACCCTCTCTAAAGCGTTGAGAAACATTCGTGTTGTCGGCTTCCCCCAAAGTGGCCGTGCGTACCCATCGATACACATAACCGTCTACAGGAGTTGGCTCAGGCAAAAGTGACGGAGGTGCCCAGCTTTTTTTGCGCTCACTCATCTCGCGGGTTTCTCTTTCACCCAAGCTGGCGGCGGTTCTAGATTCGCGCTTGTCGCCGTCGAACAGTTCACTATCATCTTTATCTTTAGCCATTTGCTTGCTCCTTCAAAAGCTGCTTCGCGTACTGTTCGTTAGTAATCCCAAGTTTTCTAGCGAGGTCTACTTGGGTCTTCGTGAGTCTGGCTCGCGTTGGTTTTCTGTTACTGCTACGAGTAGCTGGCGCAACCACGGGGGCCACTGTTTCTTCCGACTCAACTTCAACTGAAACACTTTCAGAATCCGCTGACTCACGAACACCAGAAGAAACAGAACTTTCTGTATAACCATCTTGATAGTTATTGTTAATTTCGTCAATAGGGAAATGTTTTCGCATTTCCTCATCAATCTTTTTGTAATACTCCGAACCATTCGGATGGACCCCCTCTTGCTGAGTGAGTTCATAATGCAGTCCCATCGCATAAGCGGTCAGCTTTTGATCTTTCTGAAACCACGGATTTCTTCTTATCCAATCCGTGTCCCGCTCTGTTAGGGTAATATCAGGTTTCTGCGGTGAAGCGGCGACAGGAGCAGGGGCAGGGCTTTGAGCAAGAAACTCTCTCTGACTAATCGCCTCCTGAAGCTTGCGTCCGTCAAACATCAACTCGTTAAGCTGTGTCTGAGCAGAAACAATTTCTTCCGCATTTCCTTCATCATAAGCCTTGGTCAAATCTGACTGTGCCTGAGAAAGATCAGCGTCGTTCTTTGCTTTGGTAACATCGAACAAGGCCGAATTACCGCTCTTTAACAACGCCTTAAGCTGTTCATTCTCATGACGTATGGTCTGAGCGACACTGATAGCCTCGGTCTGCATACGTTGCGCTGCTTCAGCTTCGCGCCGCTTGTCATGAAACTCACGCTTAAGCTGACCGATCCTGTCCTGCGCTCGTTGGCCGACACCTTTGATTTCGTCGTCGTCATCATCAGACGCGCCTTTGCTCGCAAAGGGACGGTCCTCTTCCGGGGTGTCGTCAATAACCTCAATCTCGAAAAGCTCTTCCTGAGGCTCTTCTGCTACTTCGGGTTTTACTTCAGCCATTTCTAAGCCCTCTTAATGCCGCGTGGGTCTTCCACAACAGCCTCAACATTGTCGTCGTTAATGAGACGGAACTCCTTACCGTGGATACGGATGCGGGTTCCCTGAAAAGCTCGAAACAAAATAAAGTCACCTTCCTTACAGTAGGCTCCCGTAGGAAACTTCTTACTCTGATCTGCCGTCTGGTCGTAACAGTCTGGCCCCAACTTCAGCACAAAGCCCACCACTGTAGAATACTCTTCAAGCTCCCTGACTATGTCGGGCTTGATAATTCCACCTTCTGTGGTCTCTTCAACTTCGGGGAGGGCTATCAGTATTTTATAGCCACAAGGCTTGGGTAGCTGAGAGGCTGTTTCTTCTTCAGCCACCTCTTTGAGCGACGGGCGCTCCTTCTCTAACGTCTTCGTCATTATTTCTGTCTCCGCGAGCAATGCTCGATTCGCGCTGAATTATTACAGGCACAGCGGTATCCTGTTTAGTCTTCGTCTTGCAGCTTGCTAGAGAGTTCAACCATCTCCCTCTCTACCATAGCTATTCCTTCTATACGTCCAACCATGCGGCTGTACTCAGTCATATCCTTTGCACCACCAGACGCAAGATGGTCCGCCCCGTCGTTCATCTGTTCTCGTATGAACTTCTGTAGACGAGTCAATATGTGGTCACCTTGTATACTCACTAACGATACCTCCTTGTTTTCTTTGCAATTTTTTTAGGTTGTGCGACGTGCTGCTTACCCTTCTTTGCGCCCTTGCGTTTAGCTTTTGTGGTAGCCGCGTATTCCTTGGAGCTTAGTTTCTTGATAGCCCGTTCTGGGAGATACCTTTCCCCTGTTGCCTTCTTCCCCTGCGTGGACGGCTTGCCCGACTTGGTTCGCCACTTCTGCTTTGTCCAATCCTTCAGGGATTTCTGGGATTTTTTGAGGGGCATTACTTGCCGACCTTTTTCATCGCTTGCTTGTGCGCTGCGGTAAAGGTGCCTCCGTTTCGCATGACCTTTCTCATTTCAGCCATGTGTTTTTTAGTATGGTGAACGGCGTGTTTCTTCATGGTGTCTTCTTGACGCTTGGTCAGCTTGCCGGGAGCTTTCTTTTTAACGGCCATTATTTGTAACCCCCACCAGCCTTCTTATACTGAGAAGCCAGCATCTGCGCTTTTCTTGCAGACCACTGTCCCGGCTTACCCCCCTTGCCGCCTGACTTAATCTTACTGAACAAGCGTTTACGCATGGTGGGCTTTGTATAGTTTCCCGCCTCGTTGACCCGTGACTTAGCCTTCTTTTTTGCTGGCATTACCTGCCGCCTCCACAATGTCTTCAGCAATCTTGGCCCCTAGCTTGGCACCTTCAATCTTCTCCTTGGACGAGGTCTCCTTGTCATCGACAGCAGCCTTCATGCTTTCCGTTGCAATCTTGGCCCCAATCTGAGCGCCTGTCGTTTTCTCCTGAGATGAAATACGCAGTCGCTCTGTCTCTGCCGTCGTTTTGGTTTTAAGAAGATCGGCTTCTGCACGCATCTGATCTCCCTTGGCTTTTCGCTCGATATCCGCCGCTTGCAATCGAAGCTCTTCCTGCTGCATTTGAACAACGGGGTCTTCCATTTTTTTGCGGTTCTCTTCGGCCTGAGCTTCTGCGATGTCTTTTTGCAGAAGCTTCTCTGCGGCAGCAGCCACAAGACCCGCAAGCCTTTGCTCCACGTCGCGTGGCAGCGCCTCGCCAATCGGGGGAAGCTCGACACCAAGTTGCTCTTCGATTTCTTTTCTGTACTGAAACGACAGATGTTCGCGAAGGTGAGCCTCAAGCGCGGCTTGTATCACAGTAGCATTGGGCGACTGCTGTACGAGAGCCAGTATCTTCGGGTCTTGTATAGCTGCCATATGGGTACGAATGTGTGCTTCGTGATCCTGATAGGCGAAAGCTTTTATCGGCTTCATGTTGATAGCGTTCATGTTTTCGCTGACAGGGTCTTCCGGCATGACCTCCGCGCCGACAGGAATAATCTTGTCTACGTTCTGGATACCCAAAGTTTCCAGCATCTGCTTGTGAAGCTGGGGCAAGTCATACATTTGTGGAGCTTGCTGGGCCAGTTGGAGCGCAGCCTGATACTGCATAATCCGCTGCGCCATCGTTGTGGCGTTAGGGTCCGAAACAGGGATTACATCAATGCGATCATCAAAATCTTTCTTGCGGCTGGCGTCCTCGTTGACTTCGTAGTCATAAGCAGCGGGAAGGAAGTCCTTGATAACACCCGCCAGTATCTTGAACTCGTTACGCAAGGAAGCATGTAGCCGCGCCTGACACGCAGACATAACCTTCATGGATCGTTCAAGGATCGCAAGCGTAGAACCAACGGGAGCCTGATTGCTCATCTCTCCGATATTCACATCGGGAACAGCCGCATACTTACGGGCTTCCTCAACGATTGTGCCCAGCAACTGATAAAGAGTTCCAGACGGCTCCTTGTATGGCATGAAGCTTATGTTGTCTCGGATCGAACCTCCGGGCACATCAACGTCACGAAACTCACCGGGAGCTATCGGTGACTCGTCACCCTTAATCCGCAAGCCTCGCGTCTTCAGACCTGCGGGAAGATTGCTCAGGGTTCCGGCATCAACTAGCTGGCGCAGAATAGACGTGGCAGACTTTGCCATGCCACCGATCATGTGGGTCAGTCCAATCCCGTAGAACCCAAGTCCCGGCATGAACTTGTAGTGCGAGAAGTGCATACGCCGCATCTTGCGCTCGTCGCCCTTGTTCCAGTTCTTGCGAATTGAAAGAATGTCGCGAGACTGGCTATCGATGGTCACAACATACGGACACGCAATCCCTGTCGGCTCACCGTCTTTCTCGTCTTCGTATCCCTCAAGATCAAGGTCAACGTGCATTTCAAGAAGGGTATAGCGATCATCATATTCGACAGATGGGTCTTCACCCTGAATGCGATCATAGGCAGACTGTATCTGGCTGTAGTCAGGGCTTGGCTCAGGAAGATCGACATCCCTGTAGAACCCCGCCACCTGTAGCTTTCTGACTTCGTTGGTCGTCTTCTTCATCACATGGGTGAACCGCTCGCAGCTTCTCAAGTCAGTTGCGCCATACGCCACAACCAAGTCTTCTGCTGGCACAAACACGGCACATGCCCTGCCCATATCCACATTGTAATAGATTTTCTTGAACGCTGACCCCGCGAGTGGCAGGTGAAACAATAGCTGCTCATGCTCACTGCGGTAGTCAGTCATGACTTCCGTAATCTGGAAGTTCATTTCATTCTGTACACGAAGAGCCTGTTCTTCTTTTTCCGTATCTATGTTGCCAAGCACCTGTGTCTTGACGGGACCGGAAGAAGGAAAGGTTTCCATCATCGAGTGCGCCTGATAGCGAATAATGCTCTCTGTCAGCACGGGATGGAAGACACCACAAGCACCGGGAAACGGCTGTGTTCTTTCTTCGATTTTGAGACCAAGAAGATCAAGACCCTTGATGTATGTTGTTTCCCAGTCCTTGCGGGACATTCGGTCTGACTCATACTGACCCATCAACTCCATCGCAAGATGCTGCAAATCACCGTCTTCCATGAACTCGGCAAGGTTTGCATTATGTGCGCTGGCATCGGGTTCTTCGTCTTCAGAGCGCGGATCAAACTCAATGATCACGCCGCCGTCTTCAGTTTCAATCGAGACGGCCTCAGGATTGAGAACACCTATTGATACGTCATCCTCGTCCTGCTCAGTATCAACCTCGACTACTTCTTCCGTTTCTTCTGGAAACGGTCCACTCACCAAGGGTTTCTCTATAGCCATTAGCCGTCCTTCCGATCAGTAATACTCTACAGTGTCACGCCAATGCTCCTGCTCCACTTCATCACCGGCAGCGCGGACAAACCCGCCCTGCCTGAAACGCAGCAATGCCTGAGTGCTGGAGTCCACCAGATCATCATTAGACCCGGAAGGAAATGAAGCAAACTGCTCTATAACCTCTTCAGCCCATCGGGTCTGTGGTGCCCAAACAATTCCAGAATGGAAAAGATCAGCAACCGCATTTACCCGTGCAATCTTATCGTTACCGCGACTCGGCGTAAAGTCCGTTACGGGGATGCCCATTTGCCTCAATTCAAATATCAAAGGCATTCCCGTGGCCTTCCCCTCGACGATAAATGCGTCCGGTGTCCACTCACAGTAATGCTCATAAGCTTTTGCTTTGAGTTCTGGAAACTCCATTCTGTCTTGGAATGCATTTAACAGGATCAGGTGGTGGTTATTGGCTTCTTCGTTGAACCACACACCCCATGTCGTACACGCCGAAAAGTCGCTTCGTTGCGTCTTCAGGAAAGCCGTGTCCCAAGACTGAATAATAAAATCACAAGGGGGAGGGTCTTCGCGCTCCCACTCATTCCACCATTCTCTTTTAATGATAGCGCCTTGTTCACTCGTCGGGTCTTGCTGGTACTGGGCAGACCACTTGGTTACAGGCAATTCGTTCCTGAGGGTTTCGAGTTCTTCTAGCTTCCAGAACTCTGGCCACAGCGCACTGCCTGACGGCATGATTGCGGGTAACTCAATAAGCTCCCACTCATCAGAACCCTTCCGCTCAATCGACGCCTTGATAATCTGACCTGTCAGATCACGCTGGTGCCACCGTGTCATAACGATAACGATGGCCCCTCCCGGCTGGAGACGCTGGCGTGGGCCTGAGGTGTACCACTCATACACACGATCAAACACGTCAGCGTTATACGCTCCTTGCTGGGCATCCTGTTCGGAGTGCGGATCATCGATAATCAGAAGGTCAGCGCCTTTACCAGTCACAGCACCGCCGACACCGATAGAGAAGTAGTCACCGCCAAGGTTTGTGTTCCATCGACCGGCTGCTTTTGAGTCGGCCCTCAATGAAACATTTGGAAATATATCCTTGAAGGACTCATCCTGAAAAAGGTTCCTGACCTTTCGGCCAAAGCCTGTAGCGAGTTCGGCGGTATGTGCGGTCTGGATAACTTTCTTTTCCGGGTACTGCCCCAGAAACCAAGCGGGAAGCAGGTAACTTGCAAACTCGGATTTGGTATGACGGGGTGGCATGTTGATAATCAGACGCTTGAGTTCTCCCCGTGCAACACGCTCGAACGCCTCGCCCATAATCTCATGGTGCCGTCCTTCGATAAATGCTGGCCACACAGACTTAACGAAGGGGATGTATTCGCTCTGACAGTTTTCCCGCGTCTCTGCTTTTTTGATTTTGTCTACAAGCGCAAGAAGCTCCACCCTGTCATCATGACTAATCTTGTCAATATCAACAGCGGCTAAATTCATGGTCTAGTTCTTTTCCTTGGCGGAAGCTGGCCACCGACCAAACAAACGCACCGACCAGTAAGCTGACCACATCTTGTAAGCAGGGACAGGCGGCTCCGCACTCTGCATACCCCACAGGAAGATATTATCTGAGAGCTTCCGCGCTCTCCTCCATTCGGACTTACGGGAGTTAAACGAATGGAAGTATTTTCTAAGGGAAGCGTACAGATGATCATGGATGACAGCCGCCCTCGCCACATCCCACGGAGATATCACAGCCCACACAATACGAGGCACCGAAGCCAGATCAGTCTGCATACCTTCAACGCACGTCACCTTTCCCATAACAAGGCTCTTGTGCGAGGAAACATTTACCCCGATCTGACGCAGGAGGTTGACCTCGTTTTTTGCAAGGAGCCTCGTACTGAATGACAGAGGCTTCTGCAACACCCACGTCTTTGGAGGCGTAAACTCTGCTGCTATCTTGGCGTTAAACTTACCCTTCAATCTCCCCTCCCCTGAGGGCGCGATTTGCTAACATTCCGTAGAACGCAGCCGCCCTCCCATCGGAAACATTTGCTATATCCAGTATCTCCTGTAACGCATCTTCCAGAACCTGAATACGTTCCAGTAATTCTTTCTCGAACCCGACCAGAAGCTCGTCTTCCTGATCAGTCATAATCATACCCTTGTCCATATATCAAAATTACAGGTTCTTGCACAGGGGGAATGCCATACCGACACGGCAAGCGCCCGATCTGGTCTACCCCCCTTACCCAGATAATCCTCGCGCCAGTCCATCATGGCAAAGGTACTAGGTCTATGACTGATAAATTGCTTTCGGCCCTTGGCGCAAGCCCACAATCTTTCCGGGCACACCAACGCCATCCGCTTCACCCCTATCAGAAACGCATGATCGATAAACTCACGGATATACTTGAAGGGCGGATTGGTGATCAGGTTCTCATGGAGAGCGCCATCGAAGTCAAAGAAGTCCTTGCCATGCTGGATGTCCGTGCGTATCGCGCTATAGCCGCGCTGCTCCAGCGAATTACTCAGGTGCCCTCCACCATTGCACGGTTCCCAGAAACTACACGGCCCCCAGTCCAGCCGTCCGCCTAGCTGCTCAACTATCGAAGTGGGGGTGGGGTAGTAATCAAATTCTTTTCTCATATAGCCCTTGCCGGATGCTCAGAATTATGATATTTAGTAGCCTGTTATTAACTGTTAGCAGTTAGTAACTCTTAACTGTTATTAACTAAAAACAATTTAACTGTTAACTTAACTGTTATTAGCAACTGTTATTAACAGGCTCCCTCCTGTAGAATTTTATAGCACATACCTAGCCCACTGTAAACCTACCTCCCCTTATTTTAGTTATATGGGGGTGTGGCACACTCAAGGCCATTGCGGAAAAGAGCAATAGGGGGTGGGCTATCAAATCCAGCTAATCGTTTGAGTGAAACAGCGTGTATGGTGGCCCAGCCGACACGCCTAGCCGCCTCAGGGGGTGGCCCCTCGGCGTCTGGCCGTCAGAACAGTTGGTCCTTTAGGGGTGGGGTCTTTTGACCTAGACGACCCACTGCCCACTGCCAGCCCAC
>TARA_R110000824_G_scaffold209_15_pt1 | contig 16406 bp, 22 predicted proteins | sample TARA_R110000824 | Tara Oceans TARA_R110000824 (sample SAMEA4397747) | marine metagenome | biome: Polar Biome; feature: [MES] marine water layer (ENVO:01000295) within the mesopelagic zone...; material: water (ENVO:00002006), including particulate matter (ENVO:01000060) such as......
ATCTATCTAAGCCGTCTGTACCAGCATATCATAGGGATCGACATTTCCGGCCCGGAACTTCGCATGCGCTTCGTGATAGAAATGCGGTGTCTTGATATGCAACCGTTTGCGCAATGCGTCGAGCGGCTGGGCCAGTAGCTCTGCAATATTCTCTTCGTTGATCCGCGGGCAGGCCTTGCCCATTTTCTGGCCTTCGCGGATCGCGCTGAATATCGGCGCATCACTCTTGACCTGTTTCTTCATATTCAGGCCGGCTGCATAAGCGATGAAAACATTACCCAGAGACGGGTTCTGGCCATAGGTGAAAGCCAGCACACAGGCTTCGCCCAGCGCATCACGGCCATAGCCGGTAAGCACATGAAGCAAATCATGGGTATCGCGCTGACGGAAACCATACCATTCGATCAGATCGCCATATTTGCGCGGGCTGAACTCGTCATATTCGGCAATCAGTCCTGCGGCGCTGAGACCTTCCTTTTCCATGAAGTCGCAATAGGCATGGGCCAGACTACCCGCAGGCATCTGCCGCAAGCGATCATGATCATCGAGCAAGACCGCAAGTTCCGGCTCGCTTTCCAGCAACGCCTTGCCCTTGTCGCTTTCGACAAAAGCCTTGGCATCCTTGCGGAAGCCGGGGCGCGGTAGCGATTCAAAAATATGGAACACCTGTGAGGTATCTTCCTTGTCCTTGATCAGCTCGCGAAAATGATGGAGCGCTTTCAGGGGACGAAAGCGGGCTGCCGGACGATCCGGGTGGATGAACAGGGTTTGCGAATCACTCGGTGAGGAGAAGTCATGGTTGATTTTCATAAGGCGTATATGTCGCTTACTAACATCTATGTCAATATAGGATTGCCGCTTTCCTACAGGGTGCAGCTCCGCTATCCCGCTGCCATCCAATTTCGGCCTGTCAAAAGGCTTTCTTGGCCCTAACTTTGACAAACTTTGCAACGGGAGACGGAAATTTGCAGCCGCATGACACCCTGCCCTACACCGAATTGCCCGACTATTCCGACGCCGAACGCGTTGCGCGGTCCCGCGCCTTTTACGAAGCGATCAAGACCCGCCGGACCTGTCGCTATTTTACTGACGAGGCCATTCCCCGCGCGGTCATCGAAAATGCAATCATGGCGGCCGGCACAGCGCCCAATGGCGCCAATCACCAGCCCTGGCATTTTGCGGTAATCGAATCTTCGGAGAAGAAAAAAGCCCTGCGCGCCGCCGCCGAAGAGGAAGAGCGCGCCTTTTACGAAAGCAAGGGCAGCGACGAATGGCTGGAGGCGCTGGCACCGCTGGGCACCGATGCCGACAAGCCGTTTCTCTAGACCGCGCCCTATCTGATCGTCATTTTCGGCCAGCGCAAAGGCGGTATGAACCCCGGCGAGATGAAGCAGAATTATTATGTCAGCGAAAGCGTCGGCATCGCCACCGGCATACTGATCACGGCGCTGCATGATGCGGGCCTTGCCACTCTCACCCACACGCCCAACCCGATGAAATTCCTGAACAAGCTCTGCAATCGACCGGCCAACGAAAAGCCGATGATGGTACTGGTCGTCGGCAAGCCTGCTCCAGACGCGACGATTCCGGTCCACGCGACGATCAAGAAACCGCTGGACGCCATTTCCTCTTGGCTGTAGTATTCAGATAGTACAGTAGGAGTAAGCAGGATGAGCGCGTCGCACCGCTATGTGGAAATGGACGCGCTGCGCGGCTTTGCCGTGATGGGCATTTTGGCGATCAATATCGCCGCTTTCGCGCAACCGGAAATGGCCTTCGTCAATCCGCTTGTCTCGAGCCATGACTCTGGGCTGGATCTTGCTAGCTGGGCAACCAATTTCATCCTGTTTGACGGCAAGATGCGCGGCTTATTCTCGCTGCTATTCGGTGCCAGCATCGGCTTGGTGATCGAACGGGCCGTCGCTAGCGGCCAATCTCCTGGGAAAGTCCATTTCTCCCGGATGTTCTGGCTTGCCCTGTTCGGTCTCGCCCATTTTTTCTTTCTGTGGATGGGCGACATATTATTTCTCTATGCCGGATCAGGCTGCGTGTTGTTTCTGTTTCGCAACTGGAGCGCTGAGCGGCTCATTAAATGGGGCGTTATCGTTTATGCACTAGGCGCAATTTTGCTGATCACCAGCCTGGCTCCCATGCTGATGCTGGTGGAGGAGGCCGCTCAGGCTAATCCGTCACAAGAACTGCTCGACAAGATAGCGAAAATCTATGCAGATCTGGGCACATTGCCTGCGGAAGTAGCGGCCGAAACCGCACGTCTGCAGGGCGGTTTTTCTGCGCTTCTGAACTATAAAATTTCCGAACAATGGTCTGTACCGATAGAGAATCTGATGCTCGGTCCGATCGAGACAGTCCCGTTGATGATGATCGGCATGGGCCTGTATAAAAATGGCTTCATTCTCGGTCAGGAAAGCCAGGCCACTTACAAGTCAATCGGCTGGAAAATGATGGCGGTCAGCCTGCCATTTTTCGTCATCTTTGCCGCGATCGCCTACGTCCAGGATTTCAACACCATCTGGATGATGAACATCACCCAGGCATGGTCGATGTTGCCGCGCCTGATGATGATCTTCGGCTATGTCGCGCTGCTGATCTTTCTCGTGCAGCGCTATCACGACAGTGCCGCCGTACAACGCGTCGCGGCAGCCGGCCGAGCCGCATTTTCAAATTATCTCGGGACCAGCATCGTGATGACATTCATTTTCTATGGCTGGGGTCTGGGATATTTCGAGCAATTTGGTCGTTTTGCATTGCAACTGTTCGTGCTCGGGGCCTGGGCCCTCATGCTGCTCTGGTCGCAGCCGTGGCTGAAGCACTTTCGCTACGGCCCGCTGGAATGGCTCTGGCGGAGCCTGGCAAAAGGTCAGCCGCAACCGACGCGCTTGTCATGAGGGTTCGCGGACTGCTTCAGCCGGACTCGACAGTTCATCATCGGCGAGCGCGCTGGTATAATTGGCGCTTAACTGCTCGTACAAATCGAACCGGGAGACAATTTGCAATTGATCCTTCTCATCATTCATCTGCCCTAGCGGCCGGCCGGCCGGCGTATATGATAAGCTCAGCAAATGTCCTTCCTGATCCCGCTGGAATATCGAACAGATTGCCGGAGAGCTGAGACCGCCAACCATATTGTGCATAATGATCGCCTCCGCCTATGCTTCCAAAGAAGCATCGCTGTCAGGATCAAATGGCGCGCCGGAATATCGATACACGGTCACATGATCCGATGCTCGTTCAACAGGATCTTTCATGCAACTGGCATTGCCCGTCTGTATTTCATCATCCGCTTGGAAAACAACATGGTTCGGACTGATGGCAACAAATATCCCGCCCTCGGCTTCGGACGGACTCACCGCTGTCGGTCCCGCTAGAATGAACTCCCAATCGGCAAGTATGTCTGCAGGGATTTTGCCGTAAAACTCGAGCGAGGGCACCTCTCCAAGCGTCAACAGAGCGTTATTGGCAATGCCGCCAGGCAAGGACTCGATATGTCCGCGCAGGTCTATACCCTTGGATTCCCAGCCTGGTTCCGCTTCGCCCGTCGGCACCAATGCGGCGCGAAACTCGATTTCAATCGATTCCCGAAACTCTTGCAGTTCCTGATCCATTTCCGATTGCATGATCTGCCAAAATTCAACGACCGGCAATAGTTTCGGTGCAGCCACTTCTCGCGTCTCACTGTCTTCAGTCGTCAGCGGCGTGGACTCTGGTACGCGAAAAGCATTGGCAGGCGATAACGCGAGAACCGCGGCAACAGATATAAAGCGATAGAATGTTTTACTCATCACAAACCTCATTCTCGAATCCTGGTCCGGTGTAACCAATTTTCTCAAGATGGGAATAATTAGATATACATGACTTTGCTATTGCGATCTATTCTCATTAGCGATATACGATTCGCTGAGAGGAACCGAAATGGTAGTTTGCGTCTGCAATGCGATTAAGGAAAAAGACCTGAGAGCCGCCGTGCAAAGCGGTGCAGACCGGCCGTCACAGGTCTATGCTCAGCTCGGCCGCAAGCCAAAATGCGGACAATGCCTCGCCTATGCCCTGACGATTATCAAATCGGAAGTTGCGACCGCTTAGCATTCTCGTTAGCAAATCATTGAAATTATTATATTTTCTATAAACGCTGCCCTTTCGCTTCGCGGGGCAATGCTGTATAGACTTCCCAATAGATTTACTGACCGTCGGGAAGGACGCTGCCATGAAGGGCGATACAAAAGTCATTGAGTTTCTCAACGAAGCTCTGAAAAACGAACTCACCGCAATCAATCAATATTGGCTGCACTATCGCATGCTCGACAATTGGGGCGTGACGAAACTGGCTGAATTCGAGCGGCACGAATCGATCGATGAAATGAAGCATGCGGACAAGCTGGCCGAACGGATTTTCTTTCTCGACGGATTGCCGAATTTCCAGCTGCTAGGCCGGTTGAAGATCGGTGAAACAGTCGAGGAAATTCTCAAGGCCGATCTGGAACTCGAGTATGAAGCATTGCCGATGCTCAAGGACGCCATCGAACATTGCGAAAGCGTGCGCGACTATGTCAGCCGCGATCTGTTCGCCGAAATTCTGGAAAGCGAAGAAGATCATGTCGATTCACTCGAACAGCAATTTGACATGATCGAGCGGATGGGGATTGAGAATTATATCCAGTTGCAGTCAAAATCGGTCGAATAGGCAGATAGCTTCAGCCGAATTGGCGACCAAATCCCTGTGGATGGCGCTGCTGGACCACCGGGCTGGCGTCCTCCTCCAATATGGCCAGAGTTTCTTCGAACATCGGTCGTAAAGCCACGACCAGTTCGATCACTTCATCCGGGGTGTCATGATGTTCGACGCAGGCGCGAGCGGTCATTTCGATCGTCTCTGCTGTCATGCTCAGTTGCAAGGCGCCAAATTGCAGCGCCTCTCCCTTGAGCGTGTGCGCTGCAAGCACCATCGCCACAGGATCTTTGGCGCGCATGGCTTCTTCGATCTTGCTGACAGACTGGGTACCATCTTCCCGAAAATAACCCAATATCCGGACAAAATTCGGACCAAGCGCCGAACGGGTTTCGGTGCATATTGTCCAGTCAATTAATTCATTTTCTAATGGTGCCACCGATAGCTCCCGGCAAAAATAGCATGAATGCGCTACCTCCGCGAAGCCTAGGCTATAACCGGTAAAAACTTCATTACTGCGTTCAAATATAATTAACCACAATCAGCCATGACGTTAACCATGTTTCGGAAAAGTCACTCTTTTTCGTGATAGGGGTTTTTCGGAGCCCGGATGATAAGCCGTACGGGTACACCGCCAAAACCAAGTTCGCGGCGAATTCCGTTGATCAGATAGCGACGATAGCTTTCAGGCAGATCATCAACACGGGTACCGAAGATCACGAAAGAAGGCGGCCGCGTCTTGGCCTGCGTGATATAGCGCAACTTGATCCGCTTGCCGCCAGGTGCTGGCGGAGGATTCTCGGTAATCGCATCTTCGAACCAGCGGTTGAGCTTGCCGGTTGAGACCCGCTGCGACCATATCCGGCGAACCTCGAAGGCAGCTTTCATCATCTGATCAATGCCCTTGCCGGTAAAGGCCGACACGGCGATCAATGGCACATCGCGGACCTGCGCCAGTCCGTCATTCAGCGCCGCGCGGATCCCGTTGAACAATTTGCTCGGTCCCTCGGCAACATCCCATTTGTTGATCGCGATGACAACGCAGCGACCTTCCTGAATCGCATGGTCGGCAATGCGCAGATCCTGGGCCTCAAGCCCTTTGGTGGCATCGAGCAGAAGCACGACCACTTCAGCAAAGTCCACCGCGTGCCGGGCATCGGCAACCGCAAGCTTTTCCAGCTTGTCATTGACCTTGGCGCGCTTGCGCATGCCAGCGGTGTCAATCAGGCGTACCTGGCGGTCAGGCTCTATGCCGTCGAGTTTCTCGTCCTCGGTCAGCGCATCATCATGCCAGACCCAGTCCACCGTGATACTGTCGCGGGTGATACCCGCTTCCGGACCGGTAATCAGCCGATCCTCATCCAGCATCTTGTTGATCAGCGTCGATTTTCCGGCATTGGGGCGCCCGACAATCGCCAGTTTCAGCGGCGCCGATTCATCGGTCGGTTCTTCGGTTGCAGCAGCCTTGAAATTCTCGACATAAGGCTGGATCGCCTGAAACAGGTCGGCCATGCCGTCGCCATGTTCCGCGCTGAACGGGATCGGATCACCAAAACCGAGTGCATAGCTTTCCAAGATCCCGGATTCCGCCGCTTTGCCTTCGGCCTTGTTGACCAGCAAGACGACCGGCGTTTTCGCGCTCCTGAGCCAGCGAGCGATTTCTTCGTCGAGCGGGGTCAAGCCAGCACGGCCATCAATCACGAATATCGCCAGCTCCGCGCCGGCAACGGCCAGTTCTGTCTGCTTGCGCATCCGTCCGGGCAGGCTCTTGGCATCCTCATTTTCATAACCTGCCGTGTCGACGACGTTGAACTCGAGGCCAAGCAGATTGGCAGCCCCTTCACGGCGGTCACGGGTGACCCCGGGCGTGTCGTCGACGAGCGCCAGCTTCTTGCCAACCAGACGGTTGAACAGCGTTGATTTGCCGACATTCGGTCGACCTATGATTGCAATATTGGGCAGCATAAAGCCGGTCCCTATCCTTTGCTTCTGATTTTCAGCGGAACGCGGAAATCCGGCCGCTGTCGTCGAGAATATATAGCATGCCACCCGCAACAACTGGCGGCAGCGATATGCCGTCATCCAGTTCAAACAACGTCTGACTCACACCCTCACTAGGCGAAATCGCTACGACATCGCCTTCGGTACTGGCAACAATCAGTCGATTGCCGGCCAATATCGGTCCTGTCCAGTTGATCGGGTTTTTCTTTTTCTTCTCGTTTTTGAAAGATGCGAGTTGGCTGATCCAGCGGACCTTGCCATTTGGCCGGGCGATGCAAAGCAACTTCGCATCATCAGTCAGTACAAATACCCATTCGCCAGCCACAACCGGCGTAGTGATTCCGGCAATGTTCAATTCCCAGATCCGCTGGCCAGTGACCAGTTCATAGGCCGCCATACGGCCGCCCTGGCCAAGCGCGAAGACTCGACCGCGATCGATCACCGGATCAGCATCGATATCGGAAAGCGTCGCCACCGAGGTCGAAATGCTGGTCCGCGCAAGCGCATCATTCCACAAATTGCGTCCATTCTCGTAACGATAGGCCGTCAGTTCGCCCGACGAATAGCCCGCAACGATCGTACCCTGTCCGGCAGCAGGAGCAGCAACACCGAAAATGCCCGCTAGGCCGACTGTGCCCGCTTCATTCCACTGCACCGCTCCATCAAGCATGTTGAGCGCATAGATTTGATTGTCCTGTGTCATCACATAGACATTGCCGTTGGAAATCGTCGGCGATCCGCGCAACGGCCCAGCCGGACGCACTTTCCAAATCTGGCTGCCGTCCGCAGCATTGAGTGCTACGACATCGCCAACGCCATTTGTAGCATAGACAATCTTGTCAAATACGCTGACGCCGCCGCCAAAAGCCGAAGATTCGCCATCTCCCTTGACCTCGATCTGACTCGACCAGATTTTCGCGCCGGTGGCTGCATCAAAGGCATGAACCATCGCCTGAGTGTCCGTGACAAACAGCCGTCCGCCCGACACAACCGGCGCAGCTGCCAGCCGCTCCCGTTTGTTAGTGCCGCTGATATCGGCGGTCCAGGCCCGTGCAAGACTTCCGCCCAGAGCGACATTACCAATTGATTTGCTCGCGTTGCCGCCCGATTGTGCCCATTCGCTATTGGCGACCGGGGCTGGCAGGATCACGGCAATCGAGGCCAGAGCAGGATCGACTTCGGCACCGCTTTCGCCGCTCAATATCGGCGTCCGCTTGCCGAGCGTCGGCGTATTCTTCTTGTCTTCGCCATCGCCGCCGCCCAAAATGCCGCAGCCGGACAACAAGGACAGGGCCAGCAGGCTGGCGGTCAGTTTCTTACCGGAAATCATTCCTTGGATTCTCCCTCAGCCACATCCGCTTTCAGCGGTGCAGCTTTTTTATCATCGCTGTCCAGTTCCACGGCGTCAATGCCTTCGACGCCTGCCATTTGCAAAGCACGCGACCGGATTGTTGCCGGGACAGTTTCATCTTTCGCAAGCTGAGCGAAAAGCGGACCGGCCAGATCAGATTTTTTCAAATTCAGATAGGAAATAGCGACCATTTCGCCAGCGCTGCCGAACCACGGATTGCCGGGTACCGCTAGCGGCTTGAGGCGGTCAATCACTTGCTGTGGCTTGAGCGCGTCAAATTCGGTCGCCGTCTGCCGGATCAGCGCCAGGTCGCGAAACGGTTTCGGCAAACTGTCATCGGCAGCGACCTTGGCATAGCCAGCGATCGCCTTTTTCGGATCATTTTTTTCCAGCGAGATATTCGCCTGAAGCAGCTGTGCCGCTGCGCGATAACCGCTCTGCTCGGCCTCCATCAATGGCTCCAGCGCCTTTGCTGCACCATCCAGATTATTCTGGCGGATGCTGTCGATCGCCGCGACATATTCCTCGCTGCGGAGTCCGGAATCTTCATTCTGGCTGTTTTGCCAGAATATCCAGCCAGCCAACGAACCCAGACCAATGACGATAGCGGCGACAATCCATAGTCCGTAACGGGCAGCAAAATTTTTCAGCTGGTCCTCGCGCACCGCTTCGTCAACTTCGCGCAAGAAGACTTCTTCCGAACGATCCGTCTGCTCTTCTGGTGCTTTATCTTTGTCTTTGGCCAATGTGGCTTCCTCAAATCTGTTTCGCGTGCCGCATTCGCCGATCAGACGAAGGCGCTATGCAATCGGCTGTCCTTTAGCGTCCGCAATAGCAAATGTAAAAGTCTATTGACCATTTCCACAGGCTGAACAGCGGATTGGCGGAAAGTGAAAATTTCGCTATTTTTTCGGTTGATAGAGCTGGTCTGGCCCCGGAAAGCTGCGCTCCCGGACTTCTCCGGCATATTGCTCCGCCGCCTGATCAATTTGCTCGGCGATATTATGATAGCGTTTTACAAAGCGGGCGGTGCGGTCGAACATGCCGAGCATATCCTCGGTCACCAGTACCTGACCATCGCATTGCGCCGATGCGCCGATGCCAATGGTGATCGCATCAACCGCCTTAGTCGCTTCGATTGCAATCGGTTCAAGCACGCCTTCCAGCACGATCGCAAAAGCGCCAGCCTTGTCCAGAGCAACGGCATCGCCGACAATCTTCTTGGCTTCCGCGTCGCTGCGTCCGCGTGCAGCATAGCCGCCAAGCACATTGATCGCTTGGGGTGTCAGGCCGACATGGCCGACCACCGGAATGCCGCGCTGGACCAGAAATGCGACGGTTTCCGCCATCACCTCACCGCCTTCGAGCTTGACTGCAGCCGCGCCGGTTTCTTTCAGAATATGGGCAGCACTTTCATAGGCTTTCTCTGGCGACGCTTCATAGGAACCAAACGGCATGTCGACGACGACAACACTATGATAGCTGCCCCGGACCACCGCCGCACCATGATTGCACATCATGTCGAGGGTAACGGGAATTGTCGAATCGAGGCCGTATATCACCTGCGCCAGCGAATCGCCGACCAGCAGCATATCGCAATGCGCATCGAGCAGCTGCGCTGTCCGCGCGGTATAGGCGGTCAGCATGACCACTGGCTCCGCGGTAACACCATCGACCTTGCGGCCCTGGATTTTCGGAACGGACAGGCGCCGCATCGGCTGCGGCCGCGGAGTGGCACGGCTGGTGGACGTATCGAGCTTGAAGGTCGTGGACATGGATTCACCTGATAGATGGGGTTGGAAGATAATAACAGCCTAGACAATAGCGCGATTTCCCAATGGCTTCATCCTGTTTATCAGCCGGTCGGCTACCGCAGCACTATTGATATCGTTTTCGCCGTGGATTTTTACCCCAATAGTCCGGTACCCTGACCAAATAATGTCATTAATCCTTGACTTAATGTTAAGTATTTCTAACATGCAGTTAGATTCAGCAAACATTGGAGTCTCGGATATGTCCTTTCGTGAAAAAACCCACTGGGTTGCCTTTTTTGCCCTGATTGGGGCGTTCGGCTGGTATTTTCTAAACTATCCATGGCAGATCGCCGGGACGCCTGAAGGCATGTGGGCGTCGATCTGGATGATGGTTCCCGTGGTCATATTCTTTGTTGTCCCGATGGTTATTGCAGCCACCTATTTCGCTATTCGCTCGCCAAAAGAGGCCAATTTGAAGGAGGATGAACGCGAAAAGACAATCCATCTGCACGGTACTTATCTTGCCTATTACCCGCTAGTTTTAGGAATTTGGGCCAATATTTTCGCGATGATCAGCGGAGCCACGGGCGGCCATGCGATCAACATCCTGATTGCTACATTGGTGATCGCAGAATTGATCCGAGTCGGAGCACAGCTCTATTTTTATCGCCGGGGCTATTGAGCCATGGCAAAACCACCGTTTACCAATGATATAAGAACGTTACGATTTTTATGTGGCGAAATGACGCAGGGTGAACTTGGCGAAAAAGTCGGTGTCACCCGGCAGACGATTGCAGCGATCGAACAGGGCAAATATTCACCGTCCCTCGAAGTCGCTTTTCGCATCGCTGCCGTCTTGGGCAAGCCGCTCACAAAGGTTTTTATATGGAGCGATGAAGAAGATGACTAGGGTTTGACGGCGGCTACCACCTGCGCCGGATTGTCGCTGAACAGGCCATCCACCCCAGCGGCGACATATGCGCGGACTTCACCTGCCAGATCGCCTGGTTCGCGCGGATCGAGGCCGCTCTTGAAATCGGTCGGCAGGAAATAATTTTCGCGGCGGAATGTCCAGGGATGGACCAGCAGACCGGCCTTGTGCGCGGCCTCGACCAGTCCCGTCGCTTCGCCCAACTGGCCCAATATATTGCGGCCAATCACCAGATCCTTCGACGGTCCCACACCATCGGCATAAGTGGCAATTTTCTTCAGGCCGTCCGCTGTGAGCATTGATGCGAAAGTCTGGCCCGCTTGATCGGGTGGCCCGCCTTCGCTGGCCACCAACTGCACCAGCCGTATCTCCGTTTTACCGTTGAGCGCCTTCAGATTTCCGACCTCGAATGACTGGATGAAGACCGGATCCGCTTTGCCGCTATAACCATATTGTTTCAGCAGCCCGAGCAAGGGCTCGTCATGGCTCAGCCCCAGAGACTTGAAATAGCTCGGATGTTTGGTCTCCGGATACACGCCAATCCGCTCACCGCTTTTGTCTGCATGCGCGTTGAGCAATTGCAGAATCTCTTCAAAAGTCGGCACTTCAAACTGACCGTCATATCCCATATTTGCCCCGCGCAACTCAGGCAGGCGTTCCTTTGCGCGGAGCGTTTTCAACTCGGCAAGGGTAAAATCTTCGGTAAACCAGCCGGAATATTCCTGGCCATCAATAATCTTGGTCGCTTGGCGATCGGCAAATTCCGGCCTGTCCGCGACATTGGTGGTCCCGCCGATCTCATTCTCGTGCCGGGCAACCAATATACCGTCCCTGGTCAGCACCAGATCGGGTTCAATGAAATCCGCGCCCTGCTCGATCGCCAGCTGATAGGCGGCCAGCGTATGTTCCGGCCGCTCACCGCTGGCGCCGCGATGGGCGATAATGACGGGTGCTTGCCCTGTGAGTGTCGCTATATTCATGCTCGCCTCTCCGGCCTGCTCGGCCTGCACGCCGCATCCGGCCAATGCCAGTACGGCTATCATGAAAGAGGCGAACCAAATGCGCATCGCTAGCAGACCTCAACGTCTTTACAGAACGCTATTCGTCCAGCAATTTCCGCAGCAGCTTCCTTTGGTGCAGGATAATACCAGGCAGCGTCTACATTGGTTTCCCCGTCGACGATCAGGCTATTGTAGGACGCATCGCCTTTCCAGGGACAATGGCTGCTGGTGTCACTGTGCAGAAGATATTTCGACCAGACCGAGTCGCGCGGGAAATAATGATTACCCTCGACGACGACGGTATCGTCGCTTTCCGCGATCACCGCGCCATTCCATTTTGCCTGAACCATTAGCTTATCCTTTTCCTGATCCCAAAACCTGCGGCAGCCATCAGTGTCAGCGGTATCCAAATCTATATAGCTTCGGAATATAACAGTTTGACGCCACGAGCGCTGATAAAATCAGAAATGCCGATCGGCGATACGGCAATCGGGGTAAGCGGCGCAAAATGGCGTGCGATCTCGAACGGCTATAATATGGCTCGCGCCCCGGTGGTCCCAGCCATCTGCATAGTCGATGCCAAAGCGAAATCCGATGACATCAGTGTCGGGCAGCATCGCAAAGATTATGGCCACCGCGTTCACAGGCACAAAAGCCTGCTTTGTCCCAATATCAGCGCGCCAGCTAGTGGCACGGCTGCATGGGACGTGATCGATGGCACTAGCTATTGCGCGCGGTCAGTCCCACGGCTTCATAGTCCGATGCCTTGAATCCTACGACCAGTTCGTCGCCATGTTCCAGCACCGGGCGTTTGATCATGCTGGGATTTTCCGCCATCACCATCACCGCGGTATCGTCGCCGATATTTTCCTTCACCATGTCGGGCAGCTTGCGAAAGGTCGTGCCGCGCTTGTTGACCAGCGCTTCCCAGCCAACCATCATCACCCACATTTCAAGCTTTTCCTTGGTAATGCCGGACTTCTTATAATCGTGGAACACATAGTTGATACCGTTGCGCTCCATCCAGTTGCGCGCCTTCTTGACGGTGTCGCAATTGGAAATGCCGTACATCTTGGTTTCGTTGCTCATGGGTCTGGTCCTGTTTTCTCAACATATCGGGCGATCTTGATCGGTCAGAATGTTTATCGAAGCGACTTAGCCAGAATCACGTTTCGCGCAAGTGGCAATCGCGGATCAGTGCAATTGCATCCATCCGGTCATGTCAATTTTCGGCCAATTGTCACCACCGGTTGTAGCTCATATCCCAGAGCCTTGTAAAATCCGATGGCAGCTTCATTATCATCTCGAACCATCAGCTGGATCTTCGGCGCATCGCATTCGCGCAGCCACTTCTCGGCAGCTTCCATCATCTTTTTGCCAAGGCCCCGTTTCTGGCAATCGGGCGCCACCGCCAGATAATAGACCCAGCCGCGATGGCCATCAAACCCGGCCATGATGCTGGCCACCAACGCTCCTTGTCGATGCGCCAGCAATATGGCTGATGTGTCATTCGCCAAGGCCAGACGATAATCCGCCACCGGATCATTCCACGGGCGCGTTAGATCACACGCTTCCCATAGCGCGATAACGTCATCCATATCGGACTCGCTGGCAGAGCTAACTCGCATCGCGACCTCAAGCCTTTGCATAGCCTTCGGCCAATTGGCGGATGTCATCATCCGGATCATACCAGGGCGCGCCATCCGAACGCCAGATATGGGCATCCGGCCTTTGGCTTATTTCCGTATCGACACAGCCCATTCTGAGCATCACCATATTCGCTTCCAGCCGCTCAGCAATCAATTGCGATCCGCAGCGGGTGCAGAAATAGCGATTTTTCCCAGGCGATGATTCAAAACTGTTTAGAAGGTCCGTACCTTCAGTCCATTGGAAATCATCATGCGCAATCGGCATGACACTGGAAAAGGCGGCGCTATGAGCCTTCCGACAGGTCTGGCAATGGCAGTGGAGGATCAACCCGGGGTCACAATCCGCTTCATATTTGACCGATCCGCAAAGACAGCTTCCGTTGATCATGTTGACTTCCTTTCGCGCGAGGGCGCTTCAGATATCGACGATAATCTTGCCGAAATGCTGGCCCGATTCCTGATGACGGAAAGCATCACTAAGATCGGCGAGCGGGAAATGTTTGTCGAGCACCGGCTTCAGGCCATTGGCTTCGATCGCCGCAATCATGTCCAGCTGCTGCGCTCGGCTGCCAACGGTCAGGCCCTGCACGCGCAGGTTCTTCGCCATCAGCAATCCGGTCTGGACCGGACCGGCAAAGCCGGTCAGCACACCGATCAAGGCGACATGACCACCGATCCGCGTCGCCATCATCGACTGGTCGAGCGTGCCCGGCCCGCCGATTTCGACAACGCAATCAACGCCCTTGCCGCCGGTCAGTTCGAGCACTTTAGGTCCCCAGGCTTCCACTTCCTTATAGTTGATCAGATGATCCGCGCCCAGTTCCTTCAGCCGCTCGAGCTTCTCGTTGGATGACGAGGTCGCAATCACCGTCGCGCCAGCCGCCTTGGCAAATTGCAGCGCGAAGATGGAGACCCCGCCGGTGCCCTGCACCAGTACCGTGTCACCGGGCTTCACGCAGCCATCGACAAACAAGGCGCGCCAAGCGGTAAGGCCCGCACAAGTCAAAGTCGCAGCCTCGGCAGCGCTGTAGCCTTTGGGCGCCCTGGTCCAGGACGTTGCGCCGCCAACCGCCTGCTCGACCGCATAGCCATTAATTCCGTCACCGGGTACGCGGGTAAAGCCGCCTTCGGGCGGCCGGCCGTCTGGCCAGTCGGGGAAGAAGGTCGAAACCACGGCATCCCCTACTTTATATTCGGTGACGCCATCACCCACGGCGGTTACTTCGCCCGCGCCGTCGGACATCGGAATACGTTTGTCTTCGGTCGGGATCATCCCCGTAACAACCGCATAATCATGATAGTTGAGTGAAGAAGCACGCAGGCGGACGGCGATTTCACCGGGCCCGGGGGCTGCCGGATCGGGCAGGTCGACCAGCTTGAGGTTGTCGAGCGATGCAGGGGTGTGAAGTTGGATGGCTTTCATGGCGGGCATCTCCTGAATTTAATTGTTTAATTAAACTGAGGCTTAGTATGAGGGTAGCAGATGGTCAACATATGCCCGTGTCATACACCCAGCGACCTTGCTGCCTATCTTGAAAATTGGTAATCTTAACGCCATTTTGATACCATGAAAAAAGACGGTCACGATTGAAGATAAACTCATGGAATCCATCAACCGAGAGGCCGAGCTGACGACTCGATCGCTAGGCGCCGGAGAACAGGAAACCTCTATCGACCATCTGTTTGACGCCGCCCGATCCGGCACGGCTGAACAGCGTAAGCTCTTTTCAGGGCGCAAGGCAGAGGAGCTCGGCGTGGGACTGCACAATGACAAGATTGTGCGGGAACGCGGTCCCGACGATTGATTGCGACGGGCGGCGGTCGACCGACTTTATCCGTTACAGCTGGGCCAAAAAAGCAAAATCGCAAAAAGCCCCGTTCGTCCTGAGCTTGTCGAAGGACCGAGGTAGTCACCATTATCGCCTGACACTTGATTCAGAGGCCTGGCCCGATCTCACAGGGTTAGCATAGCGCGCACCCGCCCTTCGACAGGCTCAGGACGAACGGTAGAGGGGTGATTGGCCCCAAGAGTAAATCCGTAACTCCGCCAATCTCCGTTCGTGCTGAGCTTGTCGAAGTACGAATTCACACAATCTATCCGTCCGCCCGACACCGGGCCAGCACGGATATCAAATCCCAGTCCCCGGCAATCAACGCCCGCTTTTTCGCGCGCGACCAGCCCTTGATCTGGCGCTCGGCAGCCAGGGCGTCTTCGCGCCTACCGAATGTTTCGCTCCAGACCAGTTCAACCGGACGGCGGCTGTGGGTATAGCCGCCAATGGCTCCGGACTGATGGGCGGCGATGCGGGATTCGAGATTGTCGGTGTGGCCGGTGTAAAAATGCCCGTCCGCACATTTCAGCATATAGGTCCAGAATGCCATGGTCCCACGATAGCGCGCACCCGTCCTTCGACAAGCTCAGGACGAACGGAAGAGGGGTGATTGGCCTAAACTGTTAAGAAACAAGCGCCGGAAAACCCCGTTCGTCCTGAGCCTGTCGAAGGACCGAGGCACTAACAGTCGTCATGCTGAACTTGATATCCATCGAGATCTTCGGCTCAGCGCCCACTACCCAATCCTGACGTTAAGGTGTCACGGTCGGGAATTCTGCGTCAAACGAAAACGGTATGCTGCCATTGTCTGAAAACGAACCTGATTCGCACCAAAAGCCGACCTTCTGATCGCTTTCCGGATAGAGCGCCCGGACATTGGCATTATATAATCGCGCGCTCATCTCACAATTGTCGCGGTTATACTAGGAATTGACATCGTCAGCGTCGAAAGTAGCAACATGAATCCGCATATCATTGCCCAACGTCGCGCCTATCGAGGAATTTCTGTAGAGGGTAGCTGTCTCATTATCACTGCTGCTGCAACCAGAAGCCACCAAGCCGCAGATTAGGAGGCTGATTGCCGCACGCACCTTCAAGGCGTCATTCCCACTCAATAGTCCCCGGCGGCTTGCTGGTATAATCATAAACCACCCTATTAATCCCCTTCACCTCGTTGACGATCCGCGTCGATACGCGGGTCAG
>TARA_R110000824_G_scaffold315257_3_pt1 | contig 16389 bp, 4 predicted proteins | sample TARA_R110000824 | Tara Oceans TARA_R110000824 (sample SAMEA4397747) | marine metagenome | biome: Polar Biome; feature: [MES] marine water layer (ENVO:01000295) within the mesopelagic zone...; material: water (ENVO:00002006), including particulate matter (ENVO:01000060) such as......
CCTTGGTGGCAAAGAATGAGATTCCATGGAAGACCTTGGAACAAATATGATGAAGCCTGTATTGATGGTGCTATGGGAGCGTTTAATCAAAACACACCACAACAAATGATACAACCAGAAAGTGAAGAAGGTGCTTATACACATAGTTGGTCACCACCGATATATGATGGACAGTATACAACTTACGAACCTCCTCCATGCCCAGAAGAATGTGTTGACCAAAACGGAAATACCATAGAGTGTCCCGAAGAAACAAGCGATACTATGGGAATCTATACAGAAGTTGTCAATCTTATGACTCAGCAAGGAGACAGTATTCCTGAATGTGAAGAAGGTCAAATATTCAATGAGGAAACGGGACGATGTGAAGACTTTAACCCCGACACAGATATACCCGAAGTCACTATTTAATCAAAGGAGAAAAATATGAGCTACAATAAAGATTTCTTTTCAATCAGATTGATAAAGGAGATAACAGTAAAAATTCCATTAGAAATGGAATCTGATTCTCCCGGATACAAGATGATAACGGAAGAAAACATTAAAGAGGCAATAGATTATGATTTAAAATCTATTTTATTGACCCATCAAGGAGAGAGATTCGATGCCTTGTTCGGTGTTGGTCTAAGAGCATATTTGTTTGAAAATTACAGAACTCCAAGAGTAGCCGTGATTAAAAGAACCATCCAAGAGCAAATTACAAAATATATGCCATGGTTGACTAGCTTTGATGTTTTAGTCAAAGCACAAGGAGAGGAAAATTCTCTATTCGTTAGTATAAAATATAAAATAAATAACCCACAAATAATAGGAAATTTCAATATGTCTGTTTCTGTATCTGACTTATAACATTTTACATTGTCTTTCTATTTATCTTAAAAGGAACGCATTATGCCTGATAACAAAAATATCCCAATAAAATATACTAGTCGCGACTTTAACAGTATAAAAAAAGATCTTATCGAACATGCCAAGAGGTATTACCCAGATAAGTACAACGATTTCTCAGAAGCATCTTTCGGTTCCATGATGTTTGATACGGTTGCTTATGTTGGGGACGTATTATCCTATTATCTAGATTACTCTGTAAATGAGAGCTTTTTAGACACCGCTGTTGAATTTGGTAATGTCAGAAAACATGCCAGAACTCTTGGTTATAAATTCTCTGGCGTACCTGTAGCTCATGGGACACTAGCATTTTTTGTAAGGATTCCATCATCAGCCGATGGTAATGCCCCTGAGAGTAAGTATTTACCTATTCTTAAGAAAGGTTCCGAGTTTACTGCTAATTCCGGAGTTACATATACATTAACAGAAGATGTTAATTTCGCAAACAGCTCTAACGATATAATAGGGACCAAATTCGACCAAAATAGTGCAACAACGGAATGGGCTGTTCGAGCCTATGGTCAAGTAACTTCTGGCAGGGCTTTTGAAGCTCAAGCTGATTTGACAGATTCCTCATTTGAAAAATTTAGAAAAGTTAGAGTTGGAGACTCATCTATAACTGAAATAATTAATGTTGTAGATTCCGAAGGTAACAAATTCTATGAAGTTGATTTCTTAAGCCAAGAAACAGTTTTTGTGGAAACAACCAACAAATATGCATACAGCCAAGGAGTTAGATCTATAATGAAGCCCTTTGTCACAGCTAGAAGGTTTACTGTTTACCAAGACAACACAGGCACCTATTTGCAATTTGGCTTCGGTTCAGATACCGATGATGATAGTGGTTTGGCGGACCCATCCAAGGTTGCTTTAAAAATGCACGCCAGAGAACACATCACCCACACTGCGATAGACCCAACAAAGTTGTTGGGAACCGATAAACTTGGAATATCGCCGCAAGGAACCATATTAACTATATCCTTTAGAAAGAACGACGGGAGTAATCCAAGCGCAGCAAGAGCAACTATTCGAACAGTAAGAGCTTCTAGATTTGAATTTGAAAACGAACCAAGCCTAGATGCTACAATTGTTTCTGATGTTAAAAATTCATTAGAGTCTAACAATGAGGAAGAATTATTAGCACCTAGTGTGGACTTTACAACTGAAGAATTAAGAACGCGTTCTAGGAATTACTTTGCTTCTCAAAACCGTGCTGTAACAAAGATGGATTATGAAGCAATTGCTTACAATATGCCAAACAAATTTGGTTCGTTAAAACGTGTTAATATCATAAACAACCCCTTTGCAACAAACAAGAAGTTAGCAATGTATGTTATTTCTGTTGATAATAACAGTTACCTGTCTCAAACGAATATGATAACAAAGGAAAATCTTAAAACTTGGTTAAATCAATATAGTTCAATAAATGATGTCATAGAAATATTTGATGCCAAGATTGTGAATTTTGGTATTGACTTTTCTGTAATGACAGATAATAGATACGATACATCAAACGTTCTATTCGATGCTATGGAAAGACTAAAGACACAATACAGTGAAAAGTTTTATATTGGAGAGCCGATTTATATAAACGATATCTACAATATATTGAGTAAAACAGAAGGAGTCATTGATGTTAAGAGTGTTAAGGTTTTTAATCGTTCCACTAACGACGGCTCAGGATACTCATCTATTCCATTTGTAATGGATGATACTATAAGCAATGACGCAACTTACTACAAAGCTCCTAAGAACGTCGTTTTCGAGCTTAAATACCCAGACAATGATATCAAAGGAACAGCAGTATAATGGCTATAAAAAAATATTTCGTAACAGCAGATACAACAATATCTAATGCTTTTGACCAATCTCTATTGGCCTCCAATAGTGCAACCGGCTCAAACATGGGAGCCGCCGATATTTTGGAAGTTTTCCAAATATATGGACAGAGTTCATCTTCATCGGGACTCTCATCAGAATTATCGAGAGCCTTGATTCAATTTAACACAACAAAGATAGGCTCAGACAGAACTGCCGGTACTATTCCAGCTTCTGGTAGTTGTTCGTTTCACTTAAAAATGTATAATGCCAAGCACACTTCAACCTTACCAACTAACTTTAAAATGGCTGTTTCGGCTGTTTCTTCGTCTTGGCAAGAAGGTTTTGGGCTTGATATGGTAAACTATACCGATAAAACCTATGGGCTAACTGGCTCAACTTGGACGGTCGCCTCCTCTGTACAAGCTGCTGCATCCTCATCCATGGTAGTTCATACTTCAACTGCTAGTAATTTGGCTGCTAAAACATTTACGCTTACTAATTCTACCGGTTCGTCTCTAACTTTCACAATAGATGCAACCGCTTCATTCAATGCATACGCCTCTCCAATAATTGGTATAAGCGGCGATTCCTCAGCTGCTACGTTTGCTCAAAGACTCAGCTCTTCTATAACACAAGGTATGAGCGGAAGTGTAACGGTTGGCTTGGCTATCGCTACCTTAACAATAACCCAAACCACGAAAGGCGTTGAGGGCAACACGACAGTAGCAACCAATATTACGCAAGATGGTTCTCTTATCACGATAGGGAACTTTGCTGGTGGAAGTGGTAATTGGGATACAGAAGGAGGCGATTACCACGCAGAGCCAACATTTGATGTTGGTTTTACAAATGGATATGAAGACCTTGAAGTGGATGTAAGCGATATAGTAGAGCAGTGGTTGGCTGGTACAAAAACTAACTATGGTTTTGGTATAGCCTTATCTAGTTCATACGAGCAAGAGACAAAGTCTTACTATACAAAAAAGTTCTTTGCTAGAGGAACCGAGTTTTATAACAAGAGGCCAATTCTTGAAGTTCGTTGGGACAACACCACCCAAGACGATAGAGGGACATTTTTCCTCTCTTCTTCCTTAGCTTCTGGTGAAGATAACATGAATACAGTATATCTCTACAATGTTATCAGAGGAAGATTAAGAAACATTCCAGCAATAGGGACAGACTCAATCTATGTAAGCATCTACTCAGGCTCAGCTGACAATACAGAGGCTTCAGGCACACCATTGGATATGGTTGTAGATGGCACACATGTATCATCAAGTCTTCCAAAAGTTGTAACAGGGTCTAATGTATCAACTGGCGTTTACAAGGCTTCATTCGCGTTTACAGGCTCTTCTACACTAACCAAAATATATGATGTTTGGTTCTCTGGTAGCAACAGCTTGCCTAGTGCAGAAGGTGCCACGCAATTCCATACAGGAACGATAGAAGTTAACACTTTAAGTGCAGATATTTACAATCCGTCAAGCAGATACATCCTCTCTCTTTCAAACTTAAGAGAAAGTTATGGACCAACAGAGACTGCTCGATTCAAACTATATGCGAGACCTAGAGATTGGAGCCCAACAATATATACAAAAGCAAACAGCACACCTGAAACGACCATCATTACAAGCGCCTCTTACGAAGTATATAGAGCATCAGATGGTCTTAGGGTGATTCCTTTCGGAACAGGGTCAGATTATCACACAGGATTGTCTTACAATGTGAGTGGAAACTATTTTGATTTGGATATGTCCAACCTAGAGAAAGACCAAATGTATGGCATGAGAATTGCATTTTATGATGATGCAGTCGGCTCTTGGAATACCCAACCTTATGAATTTAAATTTAAAGTGAGAGATGATGAGTATTAGTGATCTATTTAACAAAAAAACTGTTACCGTTAAATCATTAGAAGAAACAACCAGCAGCGTTGAATCTCCTGATTTGATAAAGCAGATAAATAATAAGAATAAAACTTTTTACCCCAATGTCAATTTTGCTGATCCGGGAACCTTTGTACACTTTGGCTCAGCAGCAGAGTATTACAGAGCTAGTATCGAAAGGGTGTATACAAACTATCCTTATGATGGTTCTGAGGCTGAGAAGCTTGAATTTCAAAATAACTCGACTTATCTAGATAGATGGCTATATGATAATAAATATCCGAAGTCAACCGGTTATGCCATACTCTCAGCCGCTGGCTGGGGAAGTGTCAATAGCACCGTCGGACAATATGGTATACCAGACACTAAGGAATATATATATTCTTCTGGTGGAACCCATTCTGCTTCCATCGATCAACACCAAGAATCAGATTCCATAGGCACCAAAGAACTTAAGGATATTTTTGATAAAGGCGTCAAATACGACACAGACAAAAATAGAACAACTAACTTTAGAATGAAAATGGACGATGGTCTGACAATTCAATTTTGGTTAAAGAAGAGTGCGTTTACTACCGATAAGACGGACAAAGAGGTTGTATTAGATATTTGGAATGGAGTTACTGTTCCAAATGGATTTGCCAATGGTGTACATAACTATGGCCGTTTAACCTTGGAACTTTCTGGTGGGCTCGGAACCCCAACTAGCGGTTCTGCTATTTATTTAACACTACAATCTGGTTCTAATGGAATTGTTAATGATCCAATCTGCTCAACCTCATATAACGCTGCTAGTCTTGCAAATGACACTTGGCAACATCATACAGTAACAGTGAAAGCATCAGACCAAAAATTGCATGTTAGATATTTTATAAATGGTCTATTAAATCAGGTTTCAACCTTTCCCACAACCCTAACTCTTGGGGAGATACCGGGCAGGGTAAATGGACAACTAGGGGCCTTATTAACAAAACCAGCTGGTAGCACATATGCTTCAGCAACTATGTTAGGTGCTGGTAAGCTTTCAGGTTCCATGGATGACTTTAGATACTGGAAGAAAGCTTTAGATGACGAATATGTATATAACACTTGGAACTATCCAATTGGTGGTGGTGTAAATACTGATGATTACCGGACGTACCTTGGTGTTTATTATAAGTTCAATGAAGGAATTACTAACACTGGTTCTTATGATTCGGTTGTTTTGGATTATTCCGGCAGAATTGCGAACGGTGTATGGACTTTATCAACCGGTTATAATGGGGCGATTAGTAGAAACACTGGTTCTGCTTTTACAATTATCGAACCGGAAGATCCAATAATAAGATCAACCCACTCCTCAGTACAAGCTTTGTTAACAGAAATGCAGTCAAGTGGTTCCTTATATGATAGAACAAATAGTTCTAATTTATATGATACGGTGCCTGCTTGGTTAATTGAAGAAGATGAAGCGAATAGTAACATAAAATATCTTTATCAAATCTTATCCTCTTATCTCGATACACTATATGTTCAGATTGAAGAACTACCAAAGTTAAGAGAAAAGAATTATTTCTCCGCCTCAGCAGAGCCTTACTTTTTTATTGAGAGACTCTTAAATGATCAAGGTCTGATAACTCCAAATTCCTTTATCGAAGGCAATGTCTTAGAACAGTTTTGGAATAGAGACAGTAGTGGAAATCACTATGAGCAAAATATCGAGAAAACAAAAAGGCTTATATATAATAATATATACAACAACATAGAATATATATTGAAGACGAAAGGAACAGAGAAATCATTCCGAAACTTACTTAGGTGTTATGGTATAGATGATGAACTTATAAAACTAAATGTCTATACAGATAATGGCACACATTATTTAAAAGATAGATATAAAAATTCATCTGTCAAGACAAAGGTTCTTGATCTCAATAAAACCGATAGAACACAAGCCAGTGTTACTCAAACTTCTTCAAGCCTGAATTCTTATACGTTTACATCAGGTTCTGGTAATCAACTATTACTTGAAAAACACTCAGCGTTCTCTATGGAAACTGGGATTATCTTTCCTAAGAAGAAAGAGTTTCACCAAACTGGTTACTTCTCGCTGGCTTCTTTATCCTCTTCTTTGATGGGATTTCACCAAGCCTACACAGGCTCCTCCGCTATCGACAGCCCAAGTGCGGCTGAGCTGGCAGATTATGCTTGGAATCCTATTGACGCTGCCAACATTCAAGTGTATGCTGTCAGGGCCTCCACAGATTCTCCGAGAGTAAAATTTGTTGTTTCTAGTTCAAATTCGAATATTTATGCCGAGAGTGATTATTATGAGAACGTATATGATGCCCAACGATGGAATTTTCAGTTATCTATCAAACCAGATGGGTACCCTTTCGCTGGTTTCTCAAGCGACAATGTGATAGGCGATTATGAGGACTTTATATCTTCATTATACGAAATAGAATTATACGGCGTAACTCATGATATGGGAGATATCCGCCACGAATTTACAGTTTCTTCATCCGTCTCGTATGATGAAGGTAAATATATACTCTGTGAACCAAAGAGATTCTACATGGGAGCTCACAGAACCAACTTCACTGGTTCCGTATTGGCACCAACAGATGTTACTTTTGACTCGTTAAGAGTATGGATGGACAAGTTATCAGACGAAACAATAAAACAACATAATCTAGATCCTTTAAATTATGGACACGATAAGATTTTTGACACAACTACTCCATTTAATACTGGTCTATCATCGTCAATACAGATCCCAGCTGCTGAGTCTTTATTTTTGCATTGGAACTTTGACCAAAATTCTTCTGCGAATGCAACCGGAAGCCTGTATATAGAAGACTTTTCTAGTGGCTCTTTGGAGCCTACTCCCATTAATTGGGGAGCAACAGCAACTTTGACCTTCCCTGATGTAGGTGGTAGCATGGACTATGGACAAAGCGTTACAATTATTTCCACTGACGGAACATCTAGAGCATATGTCGCCCGGGCTGCGAACGATTATTCAAACAATGAGTTTGATGCTGATGGTGGGTTTGATGATAAAGCGGCTGCTCTAAAGGGTGCCATTGAACACGCCAGCGGCCATAATGGTAAAATTACAGTAAACACAGTCGGATCCGATAATGCTACGTTGGTGCTACAACAAGCGGTTGGTGGTGCAGCCGGCAATACAACGATAACAGAGAATCTCACAGATTTTGCAGCAACAAATTTTACTGGTGGTCGTATTGCATATGATTTACCATATGGATGGGTGAGTAATATAATCGAAAGAGAGCATAAGGGTGTGGCTGTAGGTCTTCCAAACAATGACACGAACCCTGTTAAAAGTGAGTTTATTTTCGCAAGAAGAAAAGAATTACCAGAGATCTCATTTACAGATGATAGAGTAACCATTTTCGGAAACAAAGAGGAATTATTCCTAGAAGACAAAGATACCACAGACAATATTTTTGCCTTAGAAAAGAGTATGTACCAGACAATTTCCGAGGAGATGGCAAGGACATTTTCTACTATGAAAGAATATGCCAATATGTTTGCAAAACCTGTTGATGCCTATCGAATGGAATATAAAAAATTAAGAAAAGCAAGAGGGATATTTTTTGATAGGATAGAGCAAAACCCCGATTTGGATCAATATTCTAGCTATTTCAAATGGATTGACTCTTCTCTATCTTATTTTATAGAACAACTAAAACCGGCATCCGTAACATTTACAAAAGGTATTTCTAACGTTGTTGAAAGTCACTTATTCGAAAGACCAAAATATGAGAGAAAATTTCCCACTTTGGAGAGAAAAGTTGCAACGCAAGGAAACATTGTCGGTATCAGAGAACTTACCTATAACTGGAAGTTTGGACATTCTCCTGAATATAAGACCACAGATGAAAATACAAACTGTTTGTGGCAAAGAGATAGAAGAGAACGAACCGGAGTAGTATCTGCTTCCCGTGACACTATAAGAGATGTATATACAACAAGAACAAATACCGGAAACCATTATATCGGAGATAATAGCGGTAACTCGTACCTTAAATCAAAATATATTCATAGAAGCTTTTCAAGACCATATAAACTCAATTACGATTTGAGTAGCACTATACACGGTGGAATTAATTATAACCAACAAAAGAATCGTGATTTCGTCAACAATGTGGTTAGACCACATGGTACAAAGACAAACATAGGTGTACCTGTGAACGTATTTACAGTTGGTGTCGGAACAGGACAAGGACTAACGAATACACGACTGTGTTCTGATGAAGAGGACCCAAATAGAGTCGTTGAATTCCAATATACTATGACCGCTGGTAAAGATTCATCGGGTACTGGTGCAGCCCCTGCTACAGCCTCTTTAGAATATGCTTATAAAGTAAAGGGTCACTTAGCTTCTCCATTTAATTTAATTTCCGGAAGTGTCTCAAAAGGTGCAAATAAAAAAGTATACGATGGATATAAAACCGATGCCGTTATTACAAACTTACACTCAGATACAACCTATTTCGAAAATGATGTCCCTATGCAGGGACCGTTCGCAGAGACTTGGATCGGTGGACACCAATCTCGCCATGTTGAGATAAACAAATATGATGCTAGCAAACAATCCGGCGATGGAAACCTGCCAACAAATAATCTTGACGGTATCTATTCAAGACCAGAAGCTTGGCGATTAATCTTTGGAGAACACGCTGATGAGCTCACCAAAGATGGTGCGTTTGGTTTTGTAGGAGCAGATTATGGTGGACCATACCCAGACAATACAAGAAAAATGGCAGTTTATTATAGAGGTTTTAGAGCAAAACGACCCTATAATATAGGAAACATATCTGGGTCTGATAATCGGCTTGGTAACTATCACAATAATTACGAGTATTTCAACTCAGTTGGCCGATTAGAAAACAATACAAGACTTAAAAAGTCACCCACAGCTGGTGATTATGAGATAAGTGGAACATTCCTTCCTGTATCTATCTCTTCTGTCCTACCAGCAACAACAAATCCAATTACTTTGGTAGCACAAGATGCTACGCCAAATGGAAACGTATTTGGAACTCACTTGAATTCAAGACAACCAGCAAATAGAAATGTTGAAAAAGAATCTGATTATCTAACAGGTTCCACACGAAACAGAACAGTCATCGCTTCTCGCTTCTCAGCACCCGGTGGTATTGAGATTCAGTCTTATGGGTATCTTGATGCTTACGCGAGAGAATATTCAGTACACAACAACCTAAACTATCGTAACTTAAGTGTTAGAGGCTCAGGAAGCGGTGAACTTGGAACCATAAGGGTAGATAGCCACATTAGTTCTCGAGACGGCTTAAGGGCACTTTCCCAGCGTCCTATGGGTCGAGCAGGAGTTGATGGAAATTCAACTGTTGATAGTTCAGACTACAACTACAATGCGTCTTTTCACAAGGTTCCGAGAAACACAATGATTAGACCAGTATATTCAAAAGCATCCCGAAGCTCTAGGGCTATTGCAACAACAGGAAACTCCGGAAATAGAGTGGGCTTTAGTGGAGTCCCAAGTGGCACCTATACCCTTGATAGTAGTGGTTTTTCTCTTACTTTCTGGCTTAAAATAGACGGCTTTCATGATGGTGCAAATCAGTATATTTTTAGTGCATATGGTGCAAATGAAGATTCTTATGTACTTTTACGTTGGCATCAAACCCCACAACAGTTAGAATTTTGGATAAACCAAGATGATGGCAACTCGTCATATATCAAGAGGACCCACTCTTACACAATGGGTGAATTTCAAGGTAAATGGACTTTTGTCTCCATTTCTTGGGCAGGCGATCCAAATACAAGCACGGGAGATGGCAATAAACCACAAATTCGCATCAATTCAGAGTTTCATGACTGGACCAATGGTGCCAGCAGCGGATGGAATACAGGAGACTCAGTGGGTCCTCTGGAGACGATACACTTTTTTGATCTTAAAGGGACGAACAGTCAATATGAATTGGTTGGTGGTTTGCAAGACTTCACCATTTTGAACAAGGAAATAGATCAAGTAGATATTGATACGATTTATAATAAAGGGAAAAAATTTGATATTTTTAATTCTTATTTAAGTTCTTCTGTCATAGACCACTGGTCTTTCGGGGAGGAAAACATTCTTGATAATCACGTTTCGGGCTCCAGAATAGCATCTGGTTTGGAATTGCAATCTGCCGGAGGACGACACACCACTCTGATCTGTTCAAGTTCAGGGACAAGAATCACTGATGGTTTTTATAATAAAGAGATAGAGGCAGTTTTGGTTGAGAAAAACAACAATTATAATTACAACTCCGTTTTACCTGCTTCTGATTACAATTATTCTTGGGCAACTTCTTCACTTGGGGATAATTACTCTGTAAGAAGTGGAACTCAAAAGATCTTTGGTTATTGGCCAAAAGATGGATTAAATAAGGTTGACGGAGTTTTAGACTCTGCTATTACCTTTCCCACAGCATCAGAAATATACGGAGAATAGAATGCCCATAAACCTCGACTTTGTTGGACTCAACACATTAGTAAGAGAAGAAATAGACACCGATACCAATACGATTGGGAAAGCAAGTACAAAATGTATACAGGTTCCACATGAAGTTGGAGATTTAACGTTTGGGTTAACAAACAGCTCGCTTTCCGGATATAATTCCGGCCCTTTTTCGTTTTGTTTCTGGGCAAAAGTAGATGACCATCAGGGTGAAAATAGATACTTTTTTAAAGATCCAACTTTAGATCACTTTTATTTACAACTTAGCAATGCTGGTTCGCTCCAGCTCCAGTTAGATGATGGGGCATCAAATGCTAAACAATATTTTTGGACTAACCTTTTTGATCCTAGTCCATATAATTTTGATTGGACACATTTTTGTGTAACTTGGAATAGTTTTGATTCAGACCCGGTGCTTTATTTAAATGGAATAGCACAGGTTTCATCTCCTATTATTTATGGCTCAATAACTTCTAGAGCGGCTCTAAGTGCAATAAATGTTGGCACTTACTCAACCACTTCAGGTGAATTGGCTGGCTTTATGCAGCACCTAGCTTTTTTTAATAAAAATTTGAATCTGTCGGAAGTTACCGAAATATATTCTGATGGTTTTATAAGTAATTTAAAAAATACTTCTGTTGCTGAGTATATTGTTGACTATTGGCAACTTGGTGATGAGGACGAGTTATCATCTTCCAATATCGGAGATGAAATAGTATCAGGTTTTGTTATTGAGCCAACTATTGGCTCAAACACTTTAACATCAGCTGGTGGCGTTTTCATCGGAAGAGGAAACTCTAAAGAGACAAGAAACCAACTAATCGCTACAGTTCCGTATGGTAATTACTTGGTTGCTCTCAACACACATAGAAATGGACCATATGGATATCCAACATTTAAACAATTAAGAGCCTCGGATAATCCTATTACAAGATATCACAATAAAAATAACATATTCTCTTATGTCTCTGATGACGGAGAAGAAAGAGTTAAAATTATAGATGGTCAAGTCGTTTCGAGACACAGAGATAAACACAGCTCAATAAAAAATTTAAATGAAACTGTTGTTAGTTCAAATTCAAAACCACTATCATCAGTTGTCAATGTTACGATAACAGAAGACTCAGAAGTTTATGAGGAAAAATTGATCTTATCTACACCCTTTGATAATGAGATAACATACTTTAAAAACGATGAACTCAATCAGTTACATAATTTAAACAAAAAAGATCACAAAAATTATCAAGACTTCAAAGATTTATACATGAAAGTCCCGATAGATGATTCTATTATCACTACTGTTGAAAGTGTAAAGTACGAACAAACTGTTTATCCGACAAACTTATATATGGGAAAAAATTATGTACGACAAAGGAAAAACTACACTTCTGGCTTTTGGAGATCAAAAAGAACAGACAGATCGGAAAGAGATGTCACGAACGGCTTTGGTCATATAATACCATCACAGTCAATGTGGCCGTTAGACTCTGATGAGAACTTCACGTCTCAAACGTTAGCTGGAGATCTTGGTTCTTTTAAAATATACGGGCCCTCCACCCTAACAGCTTCATCCGCTGCTTCCGATCCGAATGGAACAGGTTCTGCGATGCTTGGTATACCGTCTCACACAACAATAAAGGGACTAAAATTAGGAATTAGAACAGGTTCCGTCATTCCTGTCGGAGCTTATGGAGGAGCTGAGACTTCTACTCAATGGGCAGTAAAAGCCTCTTCTGTAGACGAAAACAATCTTATAACAATATCTACAAGCGGAAAAACATATGGTGATCACCTTGTTGCTGCTTGTACAAATTTCTGGGATAAAGTCTCTGACTTTTTTATAACCGATTTGAATTATGAAAGTGTCACAAAGACTGAAACAATTAAATCGAGAAAAGGAATTTACTTTTCTGACCTTGGAAACGCAGATTCCAAAAGCAGCAAACAAAGGGTTGTTGAAGTTGTTGGTGTAAATAACAATATGGTAAAGCCCGTAGCTGCAACGAAAACTGAAAATTATAGACAACATTGGGCATCATCTTCTGTTCGGTCTGGTTTAACTTTTTGGGGAGGTTTATATAACCATCCTACTGATTCCTATGATACGTTTTTGTTTGAAGCATGTGCAACCAACGGAGCAAGTTCCAATACCTCCGTCGGTTATAATTCTACTGATATCAAGGCTCTAAAGAAACAAGTATATTTTTCAACTGGTTCTCAACGACTCCTCCAAGATTCAGATTATATCTCCCAGTCAGGAGAGCCTAGACTGGTTGTCCGTTTAGGGACCAAGTGGTTTAAGAATGATGGAACAATACATTATGCAAACACACCAGAATCAGGAGCTGTTGAATTTGTTTTTGATCACATTTATGGCACTGCTAGTAATGGATTTAATGACACGGGTGGCAATTATCTGAACGCAATGGAAGGAAGACAGTCTCATTTTTATATTTCCCTAAGCCAATCTCTTAGAGGCGATGGTCTCTACGGACAAGCACCAGCTTGCTTATTAGCTATAAATGGAGAATTTATGTCCGCGAGTAGTGTGATTGATAATTGGGATTTTCTTGATAGTGCTAACCCAACAAAACTAAATTCAGGTGTCGGATATACAGGTTCTATGTGGACTACTGCCGACACAGGCTCAGACACAAATCGTGTTTTCTTTTTCCAAGCAGGAAACGAAAATGATGGAACATATCTAAATGAAATGTTATTTTCTGATATTGCAATATTTAGCGGTTCATTCCAACATGGCAACGAGACCGTAACAGCTATGAACACTAAGGTTAAAAACTTTTGCGGAGGAGTCACTGGTACAGAATCAATGACTGATGACAAAATAGGTTGTAGATTTACAAACTACGCTTATGCTAAAAGAGCTGGTTCACTAACAGAACTTAGTGGCCCATTTTTGTGGTGGGACTTTGAAAAAACTAATACAGGCACAGAATTTGATTATTCATCAGTTACGTTTGGTTGTGCAACAGCATCAGTTTTTACCAGTGCTGATAATCTAATAAGCTATTATGTTTATAGTGGCTCAAGTAATAGCAATATAGATGGATATGTGGAGCCAATAGCTGAATATTTGAGACTAGATAGTGGATCCTTCGCAGAATTTGTAATAATGCCCGGTACAGACTTGGACGCTTATCTGGTAAGCACCACCGCAACAGCTTCTACATTGGTTCAACCTCCAAACGTTGAGCCCGCATTGACAAAAGTTCTCACATCACCTGATCCTCCATCTCAACCAATTGGTGGAGCATCTGGCTTCAATTCGTTTGCAGGACCCGGTATCCTACAAAATTCTTATTCACAATTTTCGAGAGGTCTAAACTTATATACAGGAAATACAATAGATGCCCAGCTATCAGCTTCTAGTTTCTATTCACGAAGACATAGCTTAACTGCATCAACATCTGTTGTAAATCCATTTTTCTATAATTTGTCAAGTAGTTACGCTCATCTCGGCGTCGCAAATATAGAATTGTATTTAGGGACAGCTTTTTGGGATGCACCAAGCCAAGCTGGGCATGTTGATGCAACTGGTTCTTTTATCTCAAGTCCAAAAGAGCCATTTTACGATTCCTACAACGCATATGCCGAAGAATTTAGAGGAATAGGTAAAGAATATAGTATTGTTCCAGAGTTTCGAGTCAGTAATCATATCGAACATTACTTGAACAATGGACCCTTGGCCACCAGAAATAATATTCTTGAAATGACAGGCGGCCTAGAAACTTTAAACGATAGTTCTGATCCTGATTTTTATAAGGTTTACACAAACGCAGAATTTTTAAAGAACTTTGATGTTGTAAAACAAGATCATAAAAAAATGTTTGATCCATATAAGATAACTCTTAGCTGCAAGGCAATAAAAAAGTTCCTTCCTTACAGCGGTTTTTATCCTTGTGAAAGAACAACTCAATTGGCACAACAATTCTACTCTTCCTATGGTTCTTTTCTAGAAACAACCTCTGCTATTGGTGTAGACTTTGGAAATATGAACAACGCAAACTATCCAACCCAGTACCTATTGAACCCTTTATTTGGACCCGGTGTCTTATTTAATACTATTAAGTCTGGGATTGCCTGCGATTATCCGATTATAACATCTAATTTTGCTTCTGGTTCATCTGATGACAAAAACCATTTCATAACAAGTAAATTTAATACAAGAATACCATTTGAGGCCTTGATAGAGCCAGAGAAATACCTTGCAAACGTTTCTTTATTCTCGAATGAACCGGATAATAATGCCAATACAAAAGCGGAAGTTCTATGGAACGGTCAAGGAGATAACCTCTATAAACTACAGATGAATAACTTCCTAGCAGAAGTTGGAACGTTTTTCTTGGAAAACGAAAACCACACAACAATAGCCTCTCTACCTCAAGGAGATCCAAACTTTGGAAATGCCGATGGCGATAAAGCCTATAGTTTGAGAGTAAAAATGTATAGAACAATCACAGGTAGTAAAGAACCAGCCCAGAGCCATGATGGAATAAAATTTGCTGTACCACAAGATAAAGGAGCAGGAAAGATGGGAGAATTATTTACAATGTACTCAAGACCTTCTTCTTTTGGACCTCCGTCAAATTATGGTGCCCACACCTTCCAAGTAAAGGCTTGGAACAAATACAAGAAGATTGGTTCTCACGACTTTATATACAATACATCCTCAACATATACGAATGTTACCGGTGCGAATGCATCTGATGGATATAACTTCCAGTTCACTCCTCCATATTATCATGGAGAAGCATGGGCAGATATTGTTTTTAAGCCACCCAGTGGTACTAAAAAATATACATTAGATGAAATTATTAATAATTGTTCTGTTGAATTTTGTAGGTTTTTTGAATCAGGTTCGACGGCTCCTCCACAAGAATTATTCTCTTCTGGTACAATTGCAACCAATGAGCAGGCAATGCAGATAGCTTCATCAATGAACATCTTTTCTAGAGGTATTTTAAAAAGCGATGCTGGTGGCACTGGTAACGTAACAGTCGAGACACAATTGGAGAATAAATATAGATGGATTATGCAAACAAAGTTTGAAACACCTGCTCTGAATTTCAATCACCACTCTCATGATTCAATAACAATGCCTAACATGGCTACATCATCGGTTCCAATTGGAATGTGGCATCAATACGGAAGGTTACCTCAAAGTACAAACGAAGGTATATTCGTTCAAATAGAAGATGTACCGAAAAATTGGATCGAAGGTGCTATGAGAGGAATACCAGAACAGACAGGCTCATTATTGAGTTTATGTGGATTCTC
>TARA_R110000824_G_scaffold1291_3_pt1 | contig 16382 bp, 10 predicted proteins | sample TARA_R110000824 | Tara Oceans TARA_R110000824 (sample SAMEA4397747) | marine metagenome | biome: Polar Biome; feature: [MES] marine water layer (ENVO:01000295) within the mesopelagic zone...; material: water (ENVO:00002006), including particulate matter (ENVO:01000060) such as......
CTGCACCAGTCCCAGTACTACTCCATACCTTACTAGCACCATCTACTACATCATAAAAATTAACACGCCGCATCCTCAGTTCATAAACCCCACCGAAGTCAGCAGGGTCTGTACCTGTCCCCGTCGCTGCTACTGATAAATCAAAAGTAGTGGTACTTGTCTTCTCAGCTACCGTAGCTCCCGCTACAATATTGGGGCCAGTCACTTTCAATCCAGCAACTATAAGAGGATTGATAGGGTGTGTTACTTCAACTGTAGTATCTACTGTGGCGCATGTTGCTTGGGTAAAAAAAGTAAACTCTCCATAATTAGTAGGCGGACTCCCATCATCATAACATGCTTCTCCTACCTGTAAATATACAGTTGTAGAGCCATTATAACCAGCTTCACTACCACTAGCCACCCAATAAGCAGTACCAAGTTCATCAGTAACATCCCCAGCGCTTCCACTATTCAATATAGCTAAGTATTTATAAGCTCCTATATTTGATATAGTGCCGGACAAAGTGGAATCAATATCCCCTGTAAAACTAACTACCTTACCTGACGCGTCCCCCAAAGTAATAGAAGTACACGTTCCAGTAAAATTCCATTCGTAAGGATTTACAACAGGGATAATAGGGGTTGCACCACTACTTTCAGGAGTACCCCAACCGGCATTCCCTGATTCAAGCCCCATAACATCATTAAATGAAACGGTACTCCAATCCTGAGGCATATCAAATTCTAAGAAGCCCGGTTTACTAAAAGAAGCATTAGCAGTTACGTAAGTATCATTACCAGTGTCTCTATATTCTTTAGTAGACTTAGTACCATCTTCAAAGAGTACAGGTTTCCAATACATATTAGCTCTAACTGTATCATGATTATCTGAACGTAAATAATACAACCCCGCTATTTCTAAGTTATTAGTACCACCAGAAGCATTACTCATAAAATCTGTAGCCATAGGCGTATTCTGAATGAATATCTTATTGTGTTTTTTAGATGCTAAAAGAAGTAGATACTCATAAGCAATTCTGGCCTCGTCTCTCCTGTTCTTATAGGCTAAAGTATTGACACCGTCAGTATCCATAACCCCTGCCTGAGTATTGGTGGTTGCATTGGTGGTTATATCTTTACTATAGGTTACATATGCCGCACCGGGGTCTTCGAATAATTTACATATAGAGCTTGCTTCTGCATGTGCGGGGGCTACCTGAGCTCCCGAATTGGCCCAATCCAAAGAAGGTGAGATTCTAAATACACCTGCATAATTATCTAATAAACTTCCTGATGTGGAAGATGCTGAGACATGTGTTCTCAGTAAGTGTCCTTGTGGCTGAAGCCTGTTGAAGTCATCTAAGAGAAATTGGTCTTGTCGTGGTTCTGTTGTAGCATCACAAGCCCATGTAAATGCTGCCCCTGAAGCAAATGCTATAACTTCATTAGCTGCTGCGTCAGTAGTAATACCCTTTCTTAATAAACCATCAGGTCGAGGTTGATAAGTATAAGAAACATTCGCCGTAGCATCAGTTCCACCTGACACACTGGTCAATGTAGTAGTTCCAGCCCATACATCTACAGGCGTAAACCAACTCTTACCATTATCATAATAATAACCACTAATAGAAGTATTAGAAGCAGACGTTCTACTCTGAGAGAAATCCATATTCACAGTCCTCCTACTATCGTTAGCTTTCTTTAAAGGTATACCACTAGATACATAAGTAATAGGGTAATGGGGAATCAAAGTACTACCACCCGCAGTGACTGTATTGTTCCCTGATGTTAATATAAATAGTTTTAATTTATTAAAATCTTGTTGTTGAGTGTACGAAAATGTGGTTGCACACTTTGAATTATTCCATCTTACTTGTAATATTCTTTTTACCTTATAAGCACTCGTGTTGATTTTTTCTACTCCAGCACCAGCTTCTACAGGAGAACCCGCAGTAAAATTAATTGTAATCAAAGCATTAGAGCCCCCTAAAAATTGTCCATCGTCATCATCGTCACCCGTGAGAAGATATTCTACCTCAGCATCTATATCTAAAGAAGCTGCATCAAGTAAGTTTGTAGCTACAGAACCAGATACAGTAGGAGCTATAGCAAAATAAATATCACGAGAACCATACTCATCAAATATACTATTATCAATACCACTGAGAACTTGTTTATTTTCTAAGCGCATTACAGCACTTGGTCGTTTATCAGTAACAGCTATACTATCTATTCTAGTAGACTCTTCTAAAGGAGCAATAGAGGTGTTAGCACCTGTATTTTGGAAATATTTAGAAAACATACCCAATGAGTTAACGGTCTGTATTACTGGTTTGAATGTACCACTAGCAGTATACGAGTGCTCTATTACCGCAGAGCTTACTGGGTAATCATATTGAACCCATTGATAATTAGCATCAGTTTTACTATTATTAGTTCCATCATCCCAGTCTATATAAATAGCCCTAACATCGGACTTGTTAAATGTAAGTTTAGCATACCTTGTGTCGTATACATTTGTTGTGGTTTCTGCTGAAGATGCGCCAGAATCAGTATACCATACTAAAGCGCTCATATACCTGTCGCCTCCCATGATATTTCATTAGAAGAACATACACTATCTGCACTTGACCCTATAATATTATGATAGTCAAATAAGAACAAACGAGCATTATATTTTATTTCTGTACCAGAGCTCATGTCTGGTAAATAGGTTGTAGGTAATATATATTCATTAGGTTGCGTAGGTACGTGTAAAGCTTTCTTATGGACTATTAGTTCTTGTATAGTTCCATTCCATATATAACCAGTACCAGCAGCACTATGGTCATTAAACCCTACTACCAATTTAGCAGAAGCACTGTAACCTGTTCCATCATAAATAGCGCGCCCAGATACCCAGTTGCCAGCTGATTTTTTAACCAACACACCATTAACATACATTTTTAAACAATCTGAAGGGAGCGTCGCATCAAAAGTAACCACTATAAATAACGGGTGTTCCCCATCATTTCTAAAAGAATAGTCACTTGTTAAAGTATATTCCTTACCACTAAAAACTCCTGCACCAGACACCAAAGTAAACACTGGAGTTACATCAGCATTAACACCAGTGCCTTTTGTTACGTTCATATTCATTGAACCATATAAACTATAATAATCAGATATAATATATTTGGTTGCTGTTCCGGCCCCAGTTATGTTAGGAATAACATGTGCTATGAAAGTTGCTTCGGTAGCACCCCACCAAGGGGAATCCCACCCATCAGCAGTATAAGGGCCACGATTTGTACCTGTTCCTGCATAAGCCCAACCAGAGCTTCCTGTTATATGGCGTTTTGCTGCATTTTCAAAAGCCGTTCCTGACCTATTTGAAGCCGTATAATATTTTCCATATGCATTAGATTCTGCATCGGGTATTTCATTTATAGGTGCGTGGAAATAAATACCATCATATTTATCTTGAATAGGATTAGTATCTATATATAAGAGTCTATATAGAATATCGTCTCCTTGTTCTTCCCACGTAAATTTAACTGCGTTTAATTCTTCTCGGTCCAAACTATACAAATCAACCTTATTCACTCCCGAACCAGATAATATATTATAGTTGGGTTCAACCTTTAGTGGAGCTGAGAAAGTAGGAAGGGTGTCTTTATATTCCCAATACATAATAGGACGTTTCCCAACACTACTATGTTCATCACTATTTACCGTCACAGTCTGGGAATTAGAAGAATTAGCCAAACCTAATAAAAATGTAATAGATTCATCAGGTGAAGTTGTATTAGAACTAGCAAGACCCATCATGTCCAGCTCTACCCAGTTATTAATTAAAGCAGTTCCCTGACTTATTTCACCACCTTCTGCGGTCGCCTCATCATAAGAACCATAACCAAAATCCTCATTCATGACAAGAGTACTATCTTGTATATCAGTGGATAAGTTCCATGGTCGTAAGTATAAACCCGCACTACCTAAAGTGCTTCGTAGTGTAGAATCCCAGCTAAATATTGCTTCACCCCACGTAGTTCCCATCATAGAACCACTAGTAGGTTCAATATTACTAGCTCCATCAGTATCAACATTCTGAACCACACAAAAGTTCTGATAAGAACGAGAAGTGTGTTGTGCAGACCATGATAATGTAAGCCAATATTTTTTAGGGCTTATCCATAAATCTGGTAAAAATTCCTCTGTTAATAAATCAGTGCCATCATCTGCTTGTGTAAGAGGCCGACCAGATGTAATAATGCCGTCAATAGTTCTTGTTACATTAAAGGTTACTACCTTTGCACCCTCATCAACAGATACATCTTCAGCTAATCTCATTACATTAAGACCAGTCATATCAACATCAGGCCAAGCAGTTGCTTCATCAGCTCCCACTCCCCATCCTAAAGTGTTGGCATTACCCGACACTGAAGCACTCGGCATATCAGCTCCCATTCTATATATGATATACTCATCGTCTTGATATTTATTAAATATCGCAGTAGAGGCTACTTTAATTTGATTATTGGATAATGCATCTCCTATACCAGAAGCACCCATTATACCTGTAATCTTAGTGGAAACTGAAATATGTTCCCGTTTAGTCCATGCATCGTTACCATTGAAAGCCGCACCACTTACAGCAAATCTAAATAATCCTTTTTGAGTAAAAGCATCTGTAGAGGGAAAATCCCATGTAGTACCAGTAGCAAAATTAATACTACCAAGAGCCTTACCTCCTACAGTATCAGCAGTATAACTCACATTTATATCGCTTCCACTTAAAGTAGTACCGGTAGGGGTAGCTGTTTCGGTCTCTGTGTTGTAATAATGACTACCAAACCACTGTCCTCCTAACTTTTTCTGATTAATATCTGAACCAGATACACTAAGAAAAGCATAAGAAGTGGCTGGTATTTTATCCAAGTTTTTAAAGAGATTAGTATTAAAGCCACTACCTAATATATATCCATATGCATCACTAGCATAATCATGAGATACCCCCGGAACGGGTGTAGGTAATTGAGCAGGATTGTCAAACCCTATTACCATCTGTTCGGGTATAGCAATTTGTTGAAAATTACCAGAAGTAGCTGCACCACTTACAGCCCAAGACCTTACCCTGTAATTAGAAGCACCAACACCATCACTCCACTCTTGGAAAGGAGTAGTAACACCTTCTGCACCTAAAGTAAAAAATTGTTGACTACTAATAGAAGCATTAACACCACAATTTGTAACCTCTGGTGTCCAATTTGAAAATTTAATATCATCAATGAAAAGTTCAGCCTCTATAGCGGCACCACTCTTAAGTCCCGCATCATCATCTCCCCAATAAAAAGCATTATTAGAACAATTGAAAGTATCCTCAGAAGATAATACACTACCTGAACCAGCAGTACCAGATATCCACCTATAGTTTTGTACCCATATAGTCATATGTTTAGGATATGTCGTGGGTTGACCATTAAAAGAATATGCTTCAGACCGATTTTCGTCACTAGCAGCTGAAGACCCTGAGACAGCAGGGAAATAAATATCTAAGTAGGGTACATTTTGAATATTGGTAGTATCTGTTGCACCCGAAGGGTCTAACTCTGTTTCAAAATAAGCACGCATAGGCACTCCAATTCTCTCCAAGGCTGTTGTAGAAGGTCCAGTATAAATATCATTCTGCATCGCATCTACTGTGTTTAAAGCATACGCGTCATATACTACTTTCATATTAAACCACGAATCAGTAGGTAACTTTACCTTTCTAGTACTAAGAGTAGTTCCTCCACCCCAGTAATCTGTTGCTACTTTAAATTCCTTAGCCAAACTTGCTGTTGACATAGTAAGTTTAGCAAAACCTGATGTTTTAAGTATATTACTGTCACCTCCTGAACCAGCATCTTGATAAGGTCCTACAGGTAAAGCACTAGCTTCTACACAATTTACATCGACTGCGGTAGTAAAAGCATCACTTGGTGCATCGATAGGAGATTTCATAAATGTAACTCCTCCTACAATGTGTTCGGTATTAATTGTTGGTGAAGCTTGATAAAATCTAGATAAACCATAATCCAAAAACTTATCCAAAGTAACATGGTCTGCTTTGGGTTTATAATTAGACCAAGTAACGGTTACACTTCTAAAGAAACCGAGCATAGTATTAATATCAGGTTCAGCAGCACCAGCTGAGGGATAATATCTAACACATCCGTTATAACCATATGGTCCATCACCAGATGCACTTTGGGCTGCCAAATAAGGATTCCACCCCAATTTAGATATGTTCATACGCATCTCCATTGTAGGACATGCTGCGGGCGACCAGCCTAGTGCCCCACTATAAGCATTATCTAATCCTAAATGGGGTCGTGGAATATTATAAATAGAAGCTCGAGTCATCGATGGCATCAGCGCTTGTTGACCCAACGCTTTCTGTAATTGAGCGCTCTGGTCACTATAATCCCAAAGATGATACATTCTAAACGCATTACCACCACTATATTTTTTAGCAGTAGACAACTCACAAGTAGTCATCATTAAGGGATTATTAACATCTGAAGTAAATGGATTGTTCATATCAGCAGTAGCATATACCTCATCAAAAATAGTATTACCACGAGTGGCCAACGGAGCAGAATCTAAATCAGAAGCCACTGGGGTCTTTTCTGCGAATGAAATCTTATTTTTTATATTTTTATATTTGTAAAATGGTTTTGACCAAATAGTTGTCTTTGAGATACCTGCTGTTTTGCCACTTCTGTTATCTATTTTAGGAAGCCACACACCCTCTACATCGTCTGTTTCAGGCTCAATAGGTACTCTAGCACCATCTGAGAAATATGTCTTTAAAGCATACATTTTTCTCTGTCCTCTGAGATTACCCAATGAATTTCCTACAGCCTTATCTTTAGCATGTTTTAATGTTAAATAAGCATCACCTAACTCAACAGTACCATTACCTAAACTCTCTACCATTTTAACAGAACCTAAACTTTGATTAGCTCCATCAAAGGTTTCATTTCTATAATAATTATCCCCACTACCTACAGTTGTCCTATAAACACTTATATCCTGACCTGTTTCAGCGAGAGCTGTGTTCCCACTAACATAAGAGGGTCTCATTGAACCCTCATTAATTAGAGTACTGGGTTGGGTTCTATATAATAATAATTGTGGAAGAGAAGGTGTAGTGGGCATAGTAACTGCACTTGTAAATAAAGACATATAACCACCTATTAGTTCCGATTCTCCATAAGCAGGAGTAGAAGCAATTGCACCGGAAATAAGAAAATAAGTAGGGTCAGTTCCTCCTTTGAGTATAATTTCTGTATTTGTGCCTCCATCTGCAAGGTCGCTAAAATTAGGTTTAACTCCTATAGCTTGATTAATGTTGGTAGACTTATAGAAAGTATTTTTCTCAACGGCCCTCATACTGCCCTCCTCATAGCAGGATTACCTGCAAAACTATCAATATTCAAATTAGACTGATTCATTTCAGCATTCTCCACTGTTAAACTAGTTACCGTCATATTACCTCCACCACCAGAAAAACCACTATCGGCACTTTGTTGCATTATATGATTGGTTGCGGTATTATTTAAAAGTTGTCCTCCCTGAGAAGGTTTGAATAATTCTGGACCACGTTCTCCTACTATATATCCACCTGATTGCATAGGTGTGAGATATCCTCCTGTAGCTCTCATACTACCGGGTATACCAGTACCACTACCACCACCACTTAAGAAATCCATAACCTTACCGGGTACAGACAGTACCATCGATATTAACTTAGCCACTCCATCTATTAAATACCAAATAGCTTCACCAACTTCAATAATCACGGCACCCAAGGTTTTAAATCTCCTAGCCCATAAATAAAGTCCTCCGCCGGGTTCTGTCATCATTTCAATCCAATCATTAAGAACACCAGAATCATAAATTAATTTACCAACAGCGGCAATTACTAGAATTATAGCACCCCAACCAAACATCATAGCGTAGTTTAACTTTATAGTGGCTAGAGCTAATCCCCAAATTGCTGCCGCCTCTGCCAATAAAACACCAATATAATAACCAGTACCCTTTATTAGTCTCCATAAATTCGCTAAAGTTAAAGCATCCCAGAAAGCACGAATAGATTTCATGACATTACTGGCTCCTGTTTGAATTGTTTCCATCATTATACCTATATTAACCTTCTCTTGTACCATTTCCAGCATACTTTTCGTTGCTATCTCTTGTATAACTAAACTCATCATCCACATTTTTACTAAATTACTAGTTATTTGTAAAGCAGTTGTTATAGGAAGTATCTTATTCATTACATAGAAAGATAAAAGCATCTTAGTCATTTCAGGACCCAACCTATCTAATAAATCTACCACCATTCGTAGTGGTAAAGTATATAATCTTATCATATCCACGTTCAAGAAACCCTCTTTACTGAATTCTCGAATAACAGGAATAACTTGCATCAATACTTCCTCTAATGCTAACATACCTGCTACTGCTATTTCTTGAATTGCTAACCCAAATTCAGTGAGAACCATAGTTCCGTTTTCCTCAACCACAATAAGACCTTGTAACTTTTCTATCATCTTACTTGCAGTCATGTGAAATTCATTAAGATAGCCAGTACCTATATATGCAGCATCTGAGAACTGAAATATAGCTTGAACATTATTCTTTAAAATCTGTACTTGAGACGTTAAAGACTCATTCTGGACCCTGACCATCTCATCCAACTCTCCACTAGCATTTGCGCTGTTTTCTACAGCCTCGGAAAATTCGTCGGACGCTTGAACTAAGTGGATAAAAGCGGTAGCACCACGCACATTCAAGTCCTCGATTAATGAAGTCAATAATTCAGTATTATTAACAGTCTCTTCACCTACAACCGCTGCAAAATCTGCTGCAATCTCTGTCAATTGCTTCATATTACCTTCTGCATCTAGAACAGATATCCCCATTTTCCTAAAGGCAGTATCATTTTCTTCAGCATGCTTAGCAAACTGAGCTAAAGCCTGTCTTAAACCGCGCCCTGCAATACCTGCTTCCAAAGCCCTATTAGTCAAGACCTGTAGAGACCCTAACAATTGGTCAATAGATTGCCCTGTAGAGGTAAAGAAAGGTAGAGCAAACTTAACAGCGCTGCTCAAGTCCTCATATTCAATCAAAGATTTCTGAATAGCATGCGCGAACTTATCCGTCACTTCCGCAGATTGGCTCATCTCCATATCGAAACCTTTTAGGGTCTGTGTGGTTAGTTTTGCTATAGTATTGTGGTCACCCTGTACAGCCATGGATAGTTTTAAAGTATTGTTTAAGACTTCCGTTGACTCATTTGCGCTTAAACCAGCCGAAGCCAGTTGATAGAGCCCAGTTGCACCGTTTTGCATACTCATACCATACTTCTGTCCGAACTGAGTGACTTGTTCACCAGCTGCGAACATAACCTCATTTGTCTCACCCCATACCGAGTTAGCATTAATTAACTCTCTTTCGAACTCCATAAGAGCTTCGGTATTTTGATTTAATTTGTAATAAAAAGCACTCATTGTAGCTACACTTTCTAATAATATTGATGAGAAATTCTTAACAGCGTCGTTAGCTACGTCTGTAACTGCTGCACCAAAATCTGCCGAACCTTTAGTTAAATCTTCAGTAGCTTCTGCACATTCTTCTTGAGCTTCTTCTAAATCAGCCGTTGCATCTGCTAATTCACCAGTAACTTTAATGTTTTCTTCTTTTATTGCAGTTTCTGAGGACCATGCTTGTACACTAACAGTTCTTACAACTTCAGCTTCATCTATAGCGGCATCTCTTTCCAATCGTTTTTCCTCTATTAATCGTCCGGTTTGAGCAATTTGTTCTTTCTTTTTCGCTATTGATTTATCCGTACTTCTTCCATCTTTTAACATTGCCTCGAGTTGTTGATTTTCAGTTCGTAAAAGATGCTTTAGGGAATCTACTTCATCTTTCCTAGCTTTAACTATTTCCTTTGACCTTGAAACTGCTCTTTTTTGAGACTTCTCACTCATTCCAGCAAAATTCTCAGTCATCTTCCTTAGCTTCTGAAGGGGAGTCATTGACTTGGTCATGTCTGCAAAGAGTTTTTTCCCATCATCACCCATACCAGCTCTCATTGAGCCCATAGCTTCCTTTCCACCAGCGCGAAGAGTTTCAGCTCCTCGTTTACCTAAAGATTCTAAATTTTGAATACCAGACGCTGCATGTTGTTGAATGCGTGCAGTAGTAGAAGCTGTATTTTCGTTTGCTATTTGTGCTAACCTATCTACTTCTTTTTGGGCTGAAGCTACTCTTTCCGCCGCTGCTGCCTTCCTTTTACCAGCTAAAGCAGTATAAATACCACCCGCTGCCTTGGCTAACATTCCTCCTGTTCGGGAGAGTGCGTTTGCACTTGGTACGGCTAATCCGACCGCAATACGCGCTGCGAAAACTTGTCCTGCAAAACCCATTATAAATCACCAAAAGATGCTTTTTTTCGTTTTCCTATCATTCCTTCATATTTAGCTCTAGTTTCTAAATACTTATGATAGCTTTGTCTTACTTCTGGCTTATTTTTAGCCATTTGAGATACATCACTATCACTATATCCATCCATTGAGTGAAAGTTTTCATGCTGGGTATAAGCAGCAAGTAAACATTCTAATTCACTTCGGGGTGTGTTCTTTATTTCATTCCAACTCATTCCGAGTCCCTTCATAAGAGGGACATATAAAAATATCGCGTCAGGCGACTCTACCATCAGGTGGTAAAATTTGCCTTCACTTCCTGTTCTACGCCTAATATTTCATTGGTTATTGTATATCTAAGGGTTGTGGGAAGAAGATTCCACTGTTCCTGCGATATACACGGACCATCGGGATTCTTTTCTGTTGCTTTTTCTATCATTCTAAAAACTCTTGCAGAGCCTAATTCTTGATAATATCCCATCTTTTCTTCCTCGGACATATTGTCTTGGGATTTCAATTTAGGTTCTTCCTTTTCTATGAGTTCACAATATTGGAACTCTACTAATTTGTCTCTAAATATTACTTCAGAGATTTGCACTTCATCAGTGAGTGCTACTAATTCTTCCATTGACCAGCTTTCTTTTTCTGTCATTTTTTTGTTCTCCCAAGGGGGACAAGCCCCCTTAGTATATTTACCACCCTAATTATCTAGAATGGATTTACGGCACCCGTATTACAAGCGGCGCCTAAGTATGGAGTTACATAAGACATAAATTCTATTGTCTCTTCTGATACTCCATCAGCATTAACCGATACAGTGTGTGATTGTATACAAGCATTTGGTATACTTATTACTTCAGAACCACTCTTTAATGCTACATGTACACGATATCCGTGTGCAGCATCGGGTTCTTCTAATCCGGGCCATACATCACCTGTTCCAGATACTCCAAATCTTGCTTGATTGAACATTGTATCCCACTCACCATCATTCTTTTTCTTTGTGATAGATAATGTGGTTTCTTTTTTAATCTCAGCTTTGGTTACTGAGCGAATACCAAAATAAGTAATATCTTCATCCATAGCCCCTATACCAATATCAACGCCAGTTACGTCGGTAAAATTGGGTAAAGCTGCTATATCTGTTGATAAATTTAATTTACTCGCAGTTCCGGTTGCACCTAAAGCAAGGGTTACTGAACCCAATCCAGCTGTTATTCCAGAGGTTGTTACCTCGGTTGTTAGCGCAACACTGACATCTCTTCCTAGATAATAAACCATATTATCACCTTAGAAGTCAGCCACCAATGTTTCTGTTACGTCTATATCTGTACCGTTTGCACTTGGTAGTATAGTTTGTTGTGTAGCGAATTCCATAGTTTCTTCAGTAACACCATCTGCACTTAAACTTGTTGTGTAACCTGTTATTGTACAGTTGGGAACTGAAATTAATTCGGAACCACTTTTCATCATAAGGTGGATACGATAACCATAATTGGTATCAGTTGTGACAGCTCCAGTTACATCTTTAGGATTAACTTGTCCGTCACCCAAAAGTGTAGAACTACCCACACCAGACCCAGCGAGACCCCATCGGGCTCCCCAGTATTGTGTTCCACTAAAACTCTGTAAGAATGTACCATTTGTAGGACCATTAAAAATAATGTCCCATAAATTGTTATTCTTTTTTCGCGTAAGAGTTACTGAAATCTCTTTCTTTTGTTCGACTTTACCTGTGGCCTTTTGGCCTATATAGGTAATGTCTTCATCCGTAGCACCAATGCTAATATCAACGCCAGTTAAATCACCTACAGCTGTGTTGCTCGCAAACGCCGCTGTGTCCATTGGCTCTGCAAATTTAGTCCCTGCATCAGCAGCAGTATCTCCAGAAACACATTTGTTTCCACTAATACCTATACTTTCAGCTGCGACTGCACTTTCTGTGGTGATTACGACTGAGACGTCTCTTCCTAGGAAATATACCATTTTTTCTTCTCCTTGTTATTTTTTGTTGTCTAGACAAAATCCATGACACTGCATTCGTTACATTTTAACTACATTAACTTACTATATAAAGCTTTTGCTTAGCGAGGATGTATAGTCATAGTTTTCTTGGTGGGTGTTAGCCTTGAATTACCAAAGTCTCCCAATACACTACCATATCTTACAGCGTCCCCTTTTGACACCTTCCTAAATGCGTCATCTACTTTCTGCCCACCTTTCATCCCAGCTGCCTTCATCTTTCCACTTGGTTGAACTACGTCTGTCATTTTCGAAGAAAATCTAGCTACACTTCTACCTGCTTGTGAGAATATAGCGGGCGCCATACTTACATTAATACCTTGTCGAGGGTCTTTCGGAGGCGTCCAAGTTTTATTAGTACCTTCACTCCACACACCCTGATTGGCAGTATCTGTAAAATTTGGTCTGTACTCAAAATTCTGTTGATTTTTTGTTACGTTTTTTTTCCACAATTGAGTTGCTTGATTTGATTCTGCAAATATTTCTCTCCAAGCTTCAGCAAACTTTTCACCAGCATTACCACCTTTTAAAGCTTCAAATTGAGTAGCTAACATTGCTGCAAATTCACTACCTGTAAAACGAGTAGCTCCCCGAGGTGCTCCTTTACTATCTCCATATTTAGGCTTCCATATATCAACATGAGCTTGTGGGTCTAAAACATTATCTACAATTGCGGCATATGACCAACCTGCTATATCTTCTTTTACTTTACTTAGAGTAACATCATTAGAAGCCGCCAATATAATAGCTGACATAGTAGTTTCAGTGAACACATTATTCTGTAGCATTAATTTTTCTTGCACCCCTATTGCTAAATTTAGGAAAAAAGAATCTGATTCTCCACCCTTTGCGTATGCTATCTGTATAACCTTAAGTTGAGGAATAGCACCAACCCATACTGGTCCTATGGTCAGACCAGCTAAATATCCTGTCTCACCCAATGGTAATAAATAAGCATATTTATCATAATCCGTTGTTACTGCATTCTGCGCATTTATCCTAAAAGCACGGTCTACAACCTGTTTCCCAAATCCACTATAAGTTGAGCCCATACCTGACCATAACTGTTTCCACACTGCTTTATCCCCTGTAACATCATCTGTGTTAAATGTAAGGTCCTTTGCTATTGTTGCCATCTTTGTATTTATTTTCTTAAACACTGTATCAATTCTTTTATTCATTATAGTTATAGCCTCGTCTACAGATGTAGCATTCCTTTGACCTTGTGAAATTTCTTTTTTGAAGGGGGTATCTGTCACTTCCGCAGCAGCGACACCTGCATTGAAATTTTCACCAAACAATACATTTAATGATTTAAAAAATGGTTCGCTCGTATTAGTTCGCACCACATCTATACCTTGTTTGCTTAAACCACCAACTGATGAGTTCAATATTTCATCCGATATACCATCGGGTGCTAAACCTACTTCTTTATTACCTTGCTTAAAGGCTTCTCTTAAATATTCCATAGAATGTTCACCCACCAATTCACCGAAAATACTTGATTCCATTTGTTTTTGGTGGCCTTTGTCTTCTCCGGGCATAGCATCTAATAAAGCAGATAATTTTTTAGCCATCGGTGCTAAAAGATGGTCTACATTGGGAGCTTCTTCTCCCATATCTTCAACCGTCATTCCCTCACGGGCTAAATAATTTGCTACAGTTTCATTCCATTGAGCATCATAACTCCTTTCTGTGGGTAATATATTAAAAAAACCATCTTCTTTTTTACCACCAGCATGTTGCTGCATTTCCATCGTATAACGTTGAGAAAATGGAACATAAGGAGCTAATGCTAAAGTAATTGTTTTAGTAACTTCTTGTATATAATTAGGTGCTAAACGCGGGTCTACGTCTTGTGGGCCATAATTAACCATTATCTATTATTCTTGAACACCACAATCATATTGGCCTCAGCTGCCCATATTTCCAAGTCAGGATTATAGCCAATGTTTCTGAAACCAGCGAAATGACGCTCAACAACCTCCGTGTTTGTTGTATTAAAATTACAATCCATAAGAACATTAGCGCAATTAACCATGAGATAATTGAGCAACCTTCTTTCTTTATATGGAGCTCCACTAACCGTAATAGAGCTATCTCTATCTACCGCTATTTGGAGATTAAAGGCTACTCCATAAAGCTCCCCTATTGCCTCAGTATCGCTTGCTCCAAAGGTGAGTTTTTGGTCCATAAACTGTTGTTCAATACCGTTAGCATCCATTTGACATATAATGCAAGGATATTTAACTTGGTCTGTTGTAGGGAATTGTCCGAAAACTGTGATGTTCGAAGATGACCATGCTGTGTCAGTGCCAGATACTGTGTTGAAAGTACCTGTTCGAAGATTGTCTATTAGTTTGCGTTCAATTATGTTCAGGTGGTCTACTCCTACCATTATTCGTAAGCCCTCCTGCGTGAATCATAGCGTCCTTTAGTTCGGACACAGTTAAAAATCATATAACCGTCGGTCATGTCCTTTAAAGAGTGGACTGACCATGCAATTGATTTATAATATTCTACTTCCCTGATTTGAACTGTATTTGTTACTCCGGTATATCCAGTATAATTAAACTCTAATGTTTTAATATTGGTCTCATAATCATAAGTTCCTGCTACAGTAACTGCATACCGAGTTCCACCACGATAGATACTAGTAGCGCTTGTTCCAGACACATAAGGAACATCAATAGTTAACCACGTTCCACTAGGAACAGTTAGTGCTGTAGGAGTAAAGGTAAGTACTTCATCGTCTGTATTTTTACTTTTAAAATTGGTAAGTGTTAGTGTAAAGTTGGTTTTTATTTTAAACCTGAGTCTGTCTGCTTCCAATGCATTTTTAGAAGTGGCTGTATATAACAAATAACCATTACCTGTGAGTGTATTTGTGACAGATTCCCCATCGGAAGTAATAGCTCCTGCATCAGTGGTCCAATCACTATTACCAGAAGTGGGTGGATTAAAAATAGTTCGATAATTAGTGATGAGTTTATCCCAACCCTCGATTTCGTTAAAGTTAGTATTAGTATCTTGGTCAAAATTAGGAAGGTTTTTTATAGTAGTTATATTTGGAGTGTATACTCGAGCAGCCCCAATAATATTAGACCCTAATGTTTGTTCGGAATAGTCTGCTGTTAAAGCTGGTCTGATAATTGCTGGTAAATCTGGTAAGAGAATCTCCTGAGAACCCACTGTTCCTGAAGGAACTCCGTAATCATCAGTTTTGTAAATGGCAGGTCTGTGATAAGTTACATATTTAGCCTGCTCAGTTCGATATCTCAATGCACGAAACACTCGATTCATATTCAAGGCGCCCGGTCGAACACCCTGTGAACCAATCAAACCCGGCATTATTCGCCTCCAGTTCCCCGTGGCCTTGGATACATGTTTTTAGTAGAGTCGACACCTGTAACATTTTTATCCCAATTAACATTACCAAGATATGGGTCAGCATTGTATACTGAGGTTTTGATACTGAGACTTTGTTTCATTATGAGTTGTTGGTCTGCTAATTCCTTGAAGTGTATAAATTGGTCACCTTCATAGTAAACAGCTAAATCACCCACTTGAATACGTTCTATACCCATTCCGTTTTGTGCAATAGAAGCTAAATAACAAGTATAATACATAACTGCATTATCATATGTAGCATCAGCGTCTGTAACATCATAAACAGTTCCTATTTGTTCATAAAACCAATCTCCTGCTATACTAATTAATAAATCTAAAGTATCATTGTCTAATTCTTCTTGTTCTATTCCAGCCATCAGGCGGACGCGAGTTCTCAGTCCCGCTAAAGTCGATACACTTGTTATTGCCATTTTACATCATCCCCACTGCGCCTACACCACCAGCTGCTGAAATTAAAACAGCTAACCAACGTTGTAAAGACGACTTTATATCATTCTCCCACTG
>TARA_R110000824_G_scaffold156873_5_pt1 | contig 16380 bp, 18 predicted proteins | sample TARA_R110000824 | Tara Oceans TARA_R110000824 (sample SAMEA4397747) | marine metagenome | biome: Polar Biome; feature: [MES] marine water layer (ENVO:01000295) within the mesopelagic zone...; material: water (ENVO:00002006), including particulate matter (ENVO:01000060) such...
AGTTAGTATGTACAAAAGAGTTTTGGGTTCCAGAACGAAATTTATGTATTTATTGTGGACATAGAGGATAAAAGGAGGTTTACATATGACAACAACATTAGCACCACACGCAGAGGTGGTTGCGAAGAATAGGTATTATTTAAAAAATGATAGGGGTGAAGTCGTAGAAGACGGTAACGACCTATTTAAACGAGTAGCAAAAGCGGTAGCAGCGGTGGAAGATCAGTATATGACACTTCCAATTGAAAAGGAATTATTAGAAAGAGAGTTTTTAACTATTATGGAAAATCTTGAATTTATTCCTAATTCGCCAACATTAATGAATGCAGGAACGGAACAGGGAACGTTGTCAGCATGTTTCGTATTACCTCTTGAAGATAGTATGCAGGACATTATGAAGACGGCTCATGATATGGCAATGGTTCAAAAGTTTGGTGGGGGAACAGGCTTCTCGTTATCACATTTACGTCCTAAAGGGTCAGCAATTAAAACGACTCATGGTAAGGCGTGTGGCCCTATAGAGGTACTTAAAGTATTATCAAGTGTTTCTTCAATGGTTACACAAGGAGGTAAACGTGATGGAGCGAATATGGCAGTTATGTCGGTATATCATCCTGATATCCTTGACTTCATCGACTGTAAATCTACTGAGGGTGATATACATAACTTTAATATTAGTGTCGGCGTTGATAGTAACTTTATGAAGATGGTTGAATATGATTTAACATATGGACTAATTGATCCAAAAACAGGACACCTTGTCACTACAATGTCTGCTAAATATGTTTTTAATAAGATTGTTGAAGGAGCATGGAAAAATGGAGAACCCGGTGTAATTTTTCTAGACAGAATAAATCAAGATAATAAAGTTGGGGAGAAACACGGTCAGATGATTGCAACTAATCCATGCGGAGAACAACCTTTATTAGGTAATGAGTCTTGTAATTTAGGTTCTATTAACGTTGCCAAATTTTATACCCCCACTACTACTCATGATGGATCAGGTCTAATTTCTACAGGATTAAGTAATAATTGGAAAGAAAATGTTGATTGGGAACACATGTATAAAATAACACAATTATCAGTTAACTTTTTAGATAACGTAATTGACGCTAATTATTATGCAACTCCTGAAATTGAACAGATGACAAAAGCTACTCGTAAAATAGGTGTGGGGGTAATGGGATTTGCAGACCTACTTATACAATTACGAGTACCATATAATAGTGATAAAGCACGAGTTATAGCTTCTGATCTTATGGAGTTTATAACAATAGCTGCTGACGAAGCATCCTTAAATCTAGCAGCAAAACGAGGAACTTTTCCTTCATGGGAAGGTAGTGACTTTGATCAAGTTACCGAAGCGTATAGAAATGCTTGTCGTATGACAGTTGCACCTACAGGAACAATATCTATGTTAGCTGATTGCTCATCAGGTATTGAACCTACATTTGCTTTAGCATGGAGAAAACAAAACATATTAAAAGAGGAGACGGGAGTAGCACAAACTTTAGTTTATACAAATCCTTATTTTGAAAGAGAGGCTATAAATAGACGCTTCTATTCAGATAATTTAATGGATTTCTTAGCTGAAGGTGGAAGTATTCAAGATAGAGATGATGTACCTGATGACGTAAAAGAAATCTATATTACGTCACCTGAATTAACTCCTAAAGAACATGTACTTATGCAAGCAGCTTTCCAACCTCACGTAGACTCTGGTATATCAAAAACAATTAATATGCCTAATGATGCAACAGAACAAGATGTATATGACACATATATGTTAGCTTGGAAGACAGATTGTAAAGGAATAACCGTTTATAGGGCGGGCAGTAGGGAGACTGAAATACTTGTAAAGGGAGCAAAGAATGAAAATATTGAATTCGATTGTTGTGAAAATCCGAATATTATCTATGAAAGCGGTTGCCATAAATGCGTTTCTTGCGATTGGAGTGCCTGTGAGATTGCATAATTTTGAGTTTTCTAGTATAATATATAGACGGCAAAGTTGGTAAGGAGGTGTCTTATGTTTACGAAGTTCTTTAAACAAGTGTTTTCTGTGCCTACAATCAGGGTTCCGAAGGTTAGTTTTAGTCTTCCTACGATTAAAATGCCTACGGTTAAAATCCCCACAATTACTTTCCCTACAATAGTAATTCCTTTTAGAAAGATTACTACTGTATTAGGAGCAATTAATACTAGTATTTTAGTATTGTTAGGGGGATTAGGATTAGTAGTTTCTTATATTAATCCAATTCCATCTATCGCTCCGTATATAAGTTTAAGTATTGCAAACACACTTTTTGATGCTGTAATATTATTACAGGCGAATTTAATGCTTACTATTGGAATATCATCAGCATTGATTGTGTTTGGTTTATTGTTACATATAGCAAACTTTAAGTCATGGTGGACTACTATAAAAGCTACACCTATGCTCATTATAAAATCACCAATTAAAGCCTATAAAAAAGTAACCATTTGGAGAAATTGGTTGTTGGCTAAGATAGAATATCTAAATTCAGAATCGGCGAAATGGAAGACAACCTTTAAAATTATGATGTCTCCTTATTCTTTCTTGAGAATGATGGGATTTAGTCCACAAATGGCTATAGGTCTACTCGCTCTTGGTGGTACGGCAGGAACTGGAGTCGTTGTAAATGAGACGGTTTTAGCTGACAGAAGCTTTACAAATGGAGATAGTGGAATATATGCTGCTCCTGCTCAGAATCCTTCTGCAACTCTAGAACAAGAATTAGCGTGGAGAAAGGAAAATAAAGAAGATAATACGCTAAGAATAATTTTAGCTGATACTCCAGTAAGAGAGATTAAGATAGAGAATGTAACAGTAGGTACGGTTTATACTGGCTCTGCTATACCTTCATCCGCACATACTTCTGCTGGTGGTACTGCGGCTGCGGCTACAGCAGTATTGATTGGTGGAACAGTAGTAGCTGGAGAGAATGCAGTTCCTACCTTCCTAGAGGTAGGCGAATTACTAATTGAGAAATCGAGATGTACGTTTATGTATTTCGATAATATTACGGCACATACGATTAACGTAATTGGAAACGCCTCAGATGGGCAGTCAATTAATCAATCACCGGGAACCTCAAGAATGAGGGCTGTGGGAGGCGGACATCATCAGGCAGAAGCTATGGTGACTAGCGGAGGATCATACGATAGGATACATATAGATTCTCCAACTAGCAATAAAAATGGTAAGATAGATAAGCTAACCCTAAGTAATTTATATACAGAAGGGGGCGCATGTGTATTCGACAGAATGAAAATCGGCACACTAACTATTAAACTTAATGAAATAGGTGGTGGTGGTAACGCTGGTGTCTCAGACGGATTTGCTACTAAGGAATTTAAGATACATCAAAGTGTGACTGCATCCAACTGGAACGTTTCAGATAACGTTGAAGTTCTTACTGGCGCACCTACTGAAACATTAACTAACGAGTAAGGTGATGCGATGGGTTGGAACTCAGAAATATGGGGACTGTTAATTCAACTAGCAGTTCTTGTCGCAATTTTAAGTTTTACAATAATTATGATAACAGGAGTAATAAATATATAAAATGAGTACAATAATATATACATCTAACGGATGAGGGCCTTGTATGGCAACTAAGGTTTGGTTGCAAAATAACTCAATAGATTTTGAGGAACGAAACGTTTCTACGAATCATGAATATTTAGAAGAGTTAGTACAACAAGGTTACCGCACAACCCCCGTTGTAGTGAAGGGAAATAGAGTGGTAGTGGGGTATAGCCCCGCAGTATTAGCAAAAACTTTTGGTGCGTGAAAGGAGGTGATCCTGCATCTAAAAAAGTAAAAGGAGAGTAAAGTATGGTTATGGGAAATATGTTGAGAGATAGAGAAGTACAGTATATAGCAATGAAAGATGAAACAACGCAGACATGGAGGATATTAGATAGTTGGAATGACAGTCTAAAAAGTATTGATTTAGAAGATGATATAGATGATAGTAATCCCGCAGTTAAAGTATTGACTGAAGGAGAATTTATAGCCCTCATAAAAGAAGCGGGGCGATTAGGTATATTAGCAAATGCTACTTATGGAACAGGGGCAGCTGAATTTGAAGCTGAACTCCTAGAAAAAGACCAAGAAATACAGGATTTAAACACAAAAATTACAGCTTTGAAGGAAGAGAAATCCCAAGTAATTAGGGAAACCTCTCATTCTGAAGATTATGAACTGAAGGAAAAAGCGATGAATTCAATTCTAAAATTAGTATCAATGCAAGATATGTCAAATCTAGGTAGGGAGTAATCAATGAAATTAGCAGACTATTTACCAGAAGTACCACAAATGGCGCAATCATTAATTAACCTTAATGAACAAGTAAATATGATGTCTCTGATGAAATCAACAGGAGATACAGGAGAGGCCCCTACTATTGGATTAGACCATGTAGTTAATACGTGGGTTCGCCACCAAATGGCGTATAGACAACAGTTAGTACAGGATTTACAGACCGTTTGTATGACAGTTCAAGAAGTGCGTACTCCGTTAAATCATATTACGGGAGAAGTTTTTAGACGAGGCATTCTTTGGAAACCAAAAGTTGATCACCCTGATGAAGGACAAAAAGAACGGTTCGATAAGTTTTTAGTAGACTGTAATATATTTGATCAGTCTTTAGAAGAAGTATTAAAACAGTTTCATTTTGATGTAAATTCAATTGATGATGGATTTTTATATTTACATAAGGAATATAAACATGGAGAAGATGGAAAACTTCGATCCAAAGTTAAAGAAATCCGAAGACTTAACCCAGCATTGGTCGAATTCGACCTTGACGTTGCTGGCTTACCGAAAAACGCACATTTTATATGCCCGATCCATAGAGAAGAACTCCATGAATCCAAAGGAAAATGTACCGAACCCGACTGTGGATTGGAAATGTATTCGGTTATGTATAAGTATTATCACAGGAATCAGCATATCTATTTATTTGACGATGAAGTTATTCACATGTCTAAATTTTCTCCGTCAGAAACTTATGGGTGGAGTCCACTACTTACAATATTTGAGAAAACATTAACTTTAATTGGAATGGATAAAAATCTATATAGGTATTTCTTTGAGAGAAAGATGCCCGCTTCCATGTTAATGGTTACAACAGATGATCCTGAGTCCCTACGTAGAGAGAGGGCGCATATAGCAGCACAAACTCGTGTAGACCCAAACTATATACCTATGGTAGCAGTATCTGCTAGAAGTCAAAGAGGTCGAGTAGACCTTGTAAGACTGTTCCATACGTTACAAGAGATGGACTATCTTCCTGTTAGAGAAGAGATACGAGAAAGAATTGCATCTATGTGGGGTGTTACTCCTGCATGGCAGGGCGCACCTGAAGCTTTTGGGGGACTATCAACACAGACACAACAATTAGTTGTAATGAGTCGTGTTGTTGAAGCAGATCAAAGAATGTTTCAAGAGAAAGTATTCCCTCGTTTATTACATGCTTTTGGGATTACTGATTGGGACTTACAGTTACCTAACCCTGAAGAGAAAGCTGAAGCAACCAAACTTAGTTTTATTCAACAGAGGGCGCAAATTGTAACCGCCTTTGCAGGATTAGGTTTTACAGTATCCTTAAAAGAGGAAGGCGTTCCTATAGAAGATGCTGAGTTCATGATCTCTGGTGACATGGTTCCATCTGCTGAAATGGCAGGCGAAGCACAAGCTATGGAAGTTGCCCAACAAGAACAGCAATTCCAAATGCAACAACTTCAAATGGAACAACAGGCAGAAGGTGGCGATGAAGGTGGTGGAATGCCTATGCAAGCAATGTTGCTAAAAGCCGAAGGAAAGTACAATGGACGAACAGGGGGGATAACCCCGGACGCTTCCATGAAACTTCCCGGTGAAGAACGTGATATAGATGAGTACGCAGAAGCAAGAGAACGAAAAGCTTCTGAACGTATGTTAGGATTACGTAAGGATAAACAGACCGCCCTATCAAAAACATGGATTGGATCACTTTTAGAAAAAGGCTTTACTGCTCCAATAGTTAAAGAACTATCTCCAGATGCTAAGAAGCTTTGGTTTACTAATGAAGGTGTTCATTATGTAGCTGACCTTGGAGGATCAGGAAGTGTTCTTGCTGTTGAGAAGGCAACTTTCTCACGAGCGGATCAGAATAAAGGAACAAATCCTAGTATATCATTCCAACCAGCAGGACGAAATAATCCTTTTCAAGATGGTAATTATGATGACGAGGATGAAGCCTAATGCCTATTAAGCAAAAAAATGGTAAATGGTATTGGGGAAGTCAAGGGCCTTTTGAATCTAAGAAGAAAGCAGAAGAGGTTGCAAGAGCAGCCCATGCTACTGGATTTGCGAAGACTGAAATTGGGGCAATTATGGAAGGTGAAAAACCTCACATGATAGAGCGTCCACTAGTTAATCATCCATCCTACCCACCACGAGATAAGACTCGTAGAAAACGTTTGGATTGGAATGGTGCTGATACACCAACCGCAAAGCTTCTAAAAGACAAATCTTATTTACATCCTGAACAACGGGATTACAGAAAGGCCCCAAATGAAAATGCGAAGGGCAGTCCTCCGTATGTTAATGATGATCCAAAAGAAATAAAACATAAATCCAAACATCCTGTTGCTCATTCACATCATCATTTACATAAAGAAGGTGACAAACAACTATCTAAAAAACATAGGGCGCAACGTAAATTCATTGAGCCGCATAGTACGTTACAGAAAGAGGGTGATGGTGGAGAAGGAGGAGGAACTTCCTTTGGAGGTACAGTCTTTACATCTACCAACGCAGGAATATTCTCTCCTACCTATGGAGAACGAGAAGCAAAAAGTAAAAAGAAGCGAAGTGGAATCGAGAAGTTGGGAGTATTTTTAACCGATGGATCACCCACTAAAAAGGAAGTTAAAAAATCTGCTGGGTTAGAATTAATAGAGTGGTTGTTAAAACAAGATGAAGACGATCCACAAAAACCTATTGAGAGAACAGGAGACTTACCTCCTGAAAGTGCGGTACTGGCAGAGCAAAAAGACATGGAAGATAAAATTAAAATACTATCAGACCAAGATAAGAAGAGGAGGAGTTCAATGGAAGAAAACGCAAACCCACCTACAGGTGGTGAAGGTTCTCTCCCCGATAATAGCGTAGGACAAAGTAGGGCTTTTGCCTTATCAAAACAGCCTATGGCATGGGGGCCTTATGATAATACCGATGATCTAAAAAGAACAGCACGTTTAGATACACATGATCATGACTATTATGATGAGGAGTTTGAAAAGGCTATGGGTCATTTATACCAAATATCTAAAGAAGATGATCAACCTAATCATCCAGTTGCGGATGTACTTTTACAGTTAATGAAAGATCATACACTTGACGAAAAGTAGTTTTTCTGATATAGTGTGTCCCAAATGCGAAGGAAAGATGCGTGTAAACGCAGATCAAGACTTGTCATGTATTACGTGTGGCAAGGTAATTACATTACAGGTAAGGAGGACTTATGATTCCAGAACAGGCAAGATTAGAAATAGGAAGAAAAAGAGCGACAGGGGAGACATGGACGGGGATAGCAAGGTGGATACAGGAAAAATACGGCGTGGAGGTTCATCGAACAACGGTTCAACGTTGGCACGACAAAGACATCCTTTCCGAATTTGAGATAGAAGAGAGTGATGATATAGTAGATTCTTCTAAAGAACGTTTAAAGATAGATAAGAAGCTTCAAACATTTAAAGCAGAATCAATATATTGGAAGAAGATGTATGAACAGTCTTCAAAAAATGAAGCTAGAAAAGATGTAGTATCAGAGATAATTCAAGATTTAGTGCCTGCTTTTAAGGCTGTTAGAATACCTAAACCCCCAATAAACAAAGGTAAAAGTAATACAGAGCAGATTGTAGTTGCTCCACTTACAGATACTCACGTAGGAGATTTTGTAAAAGCTGATCAAATGATTGGTTTAAATCAATATGATATAGATATATTTAATAAACGATTAAGTGGTTGGGCTGAATCAGTTTATAACCTCGTTGAATTAAGACGGAACATTGCTCCAGTTAATAAACTAATTGTTCCTATGTTAGGTGATATGATTAGTGGAGATATTCATGAAGAATTAGCTAGAAGTAATATTGATCATTGTATGGGGCAAATGATTAGAGGGGCAAATTTAATAGCCCAAGCTATAATGTTTTTCGCACCACACTTCCAAGAAATTGAAGTGCCTTGTGTTGTGGGTAATCATGGTCGAATGACTAGGAAACCTCCAATGAAAGATAAGTATATGGATTGGGACTATATGTTATATCAATGGGTAGCAGCATTTTGTGCTAATCAAAAGAATATAACCTTTAAGATTCCTCGTAGTTTTGCTACCTCATTTGATGTATACGACAGAAAAGTATTGATGATGCATGGAGATGCTATTTCAGGAGCGGGATCAGGAACAACTATTATGAATACTATTGCTAAGATGCGTTCAGTATTTGAATATGGACGGGCGGCAGACAATAGTAATACAGCTATTCCCGATCATTTTGATTCGGTGATGTTAGGACATTTCCATAGAATTGATGAGTATGATATTGGAACAGGAGAGATTCATATTTGTGGTACGATGAAAGGTGGTGATGAATTTGCCTTGCAGAGGTTACAAGTATTTACTCCACCAAAGCAAATCGTAACTTATTGGCATCCTAAATACGGTTGTGTAGGTAAAGAAACTTTATACTTAAATCGTTATGATGACGTAGAAAGTAAGTTTACAGACATTATTCCTGAAATTTGGATTAATTCAGTATAATATTATATATGGTGATAAGGAGATAATTATGGCTGGTTTGTCCCAAGCAGTACAAATAGGTTTAAAGCTTGCTTTAGAACAAGCCGCCCGAAAAATGTATACTGATATGACACAGAATTATCCTGATTATGCAGACCAAGAGCCTAAATCTTCTGCTTATATACGAATAGGAGGGAATAATATTGAGGTTGGGTTTACCGATCCTAGAGTTCAAGAACTTGATGGGGGAAAGGAAGGTGTTCCAATTATTGGTAGGTATAAACAGAGAGTAAAGCGACATGCACGAAAACTAAAATCCGGGAGAACAATACAAGTTAAAGATCAAATACGAGAATATGACGGTTATAAACCAATGAAAACACGAAATGGTAACTGGTATATGGCAAATAGAACTCCAAGTATTGGAGGGAATAGATTTTTTACCAAGGCTTATGAAGATAATTTTTTAGGGGACTCTTTTAATAGTACCTTGAAGCAAACAATTCAAAGCAGTCTTTAAAATAGTAAAGTTCTAGCGAAATGAAGGAGAGAGAACTATGGTAGATGTAACAAAGGTAACAGCCGAACAAGAATTTATTATTGCGAGACATTCTCGTATGGTAGGAAAGGTATTAGATTTAGTTGAAGCATCACTTCCAGAAGGGAATCAATGTGAAAAACTAAAGAAATTATTACAGGTTCCACTATATGATTTTAGAAATGATATTTTACGCCTAACAAAAGGCGAAATGATAGAAGAATCAATGGAATAGCGTAGGATTTTTCTATAATTTTAGTATAATAAATTAGAGTGGTTTTATAGTTAAACTACGTTTTTATAATTACTGGTAGTCGGAAGTGGCTTAGACCAACTGCTAGTGCAAAAGTTTATACCAAATAGGAGGTAAACACTATGGCAGATGAAGTACTCGATAGAGTTGAAAAACAGATGGAAGGTACTAACTTGGCTCTAGCTGCTGTTGCAGAAGTTCTACAAAAAATGGACTACAGACTATCCAAGGAAGACGAAGACGACGAAGCAGACGAACAGGAGAAAGCACGGGATGCTGAAAAAGCAGACCTTGTTAAAGCTGTTGCTACCGAAGTCGCTGCTATGTTGAAAGCTGATAATGGCATGGATGTTGATGGAACGAAAGTTCGATCCGCAGCAAAATCCAAAGCTGGCACAGCCGATTCAGAATCCGCAGTAAATATTAAGTCCGACATCAAAGACCAGCAAGCAACTATTCAAGCAATGTTGAAGGCTGCAATGGAGGACGAAGACGAGGATGAAATGGAAAAGGGAGAGGGTTCCGCTGAAGAGATCGTTGATGAAGACGAAGAGAAAGGCGGAATGTATAAAGAAGGGAATGGCGAGGACGAAGACATGGTTGACGAAGAGAAGAGTATGGCAAAGCAGTTAGGCGAACTCAAAAAGCAGATCGCTGACTATGAGGTAAATATGGCGAAAGCCGTACAAACTGAAGCTGAAAACCGATTAAGGAAAATGGGCTTCAGGGAAGAGACAAGTCTACAACGACCACAGCTTATCCAGAAGGATGCTGAGATTGGTCTTGGGGTAGATGGTTCTACTCCGATAAAGAAGAGTGCTGAATCAGCTGGTGATACAGTTGAACAGCTAATGGACATGTCGTATCAAGAACTTAGGAATATGCAGTATCGCCTAGAATCAGGAGAGACTGACGGACTTCCTAGAGAATTGATCAACTAATTTTAATAAATAAACGAGGAGGAATTTAATGGCAAATCCATCACTTGCGGAATATATTTCGCAGTCCCAGCGTGGACTTTATTCTTCTGTGTTCGGCCCTGACTACTTTATGAAGTCTGGTGCTGGAGTAGGTACTCCATTCACAGTTGATACCGCCACCGGGATTTTTAATACAACTTATGGACGAAAAGTGTGGCAAGCTCTGAACAACCAAACTCGTTTCTTTAACGCTATTCCCCGTGTAGTATGGGGCAACACAGCTGGTTGGAGGGTACGAACAGACAGAGGTTCTGGACGATCCCGACCTGTCACAGAGACAGGTGATCTACCAGCCGTAGACATTTCCAATATTGAGACGGTTAGTTCTCTACCGAGAATAGTATCGACCACCTTTGGTGCATCGGTCAAATCCGTCTTTACCGCTCAACTTGAAGGCGGTATTGGGGACGTTCTGGCGTTGGAAAACGAAAATGCTCAGATCGACCACGTAAAAGAAATTAACACAGAACTACTTGCAGGATCAGCTTGCATAATATCAAATGGTTCTAACACAACTAACGCATCAATTACTGTTCCTACTGCTTATGGACAACACTTTAGAGTAGGGGATAAGGTTGCACTTTATGATGCAACAGGCGCATCAGCAGTTATTAACGCTGCTGGGCTAACCGTTGATAGCGTTGCAAGCGGAGTCGTAACCTTTACAGGTGAGACTTTCTCTGCATTACCCGCAAACGGAGACGCAGCTTTCATTGTCAGTAGAGCAGGATTTACTTCTATTGATGACGTTGTTGCTGAAGACGGTGCAGATGCAGGAGGAGTACCTGTTAATGTTGGTGCTTACTCCATAGAGGCTGCTTCCAGAGCGTCTGGCGGCTGGAATGCTGCTGCGTCCGTATCCATGAATAATGGTACAGGGCGTGATCTCACACTAACTCTACTTGACACAGCTATTCAGAAAATCAGAGAAAATGGTGGAGAGCCTAAGTTAATTCTTATGGGTCACGATCAGTATTTCCGATTGGAAAGATTGCTTAATGTCAACCAGAGATATATGGGACAGGAAGAATATCAGGTCGGAGTCGGATCGGAGAGAACATTCCCCGGTACACGAACTGGACTAGTCCTCGCTACTTACATGGGAATTCCAATTCTACCAGATGCGGATTGTCCAAAGTCAGTAGCTTCTGACGATTCAGTTCTTGGGTCAAACATTTATGTTTTGGACACAGATTATATTGAAATGGCAGTCGCACAACCTACGCAATACGTAGAGAACCGTGACTACTTTGCCGCCAATGCTCTCGTTGTTAGGGGTCTACTCTACACAATGGGTGAAATGCGAGTAAAGAACATTTGGGTTCAATCAAAAATTGGCGATCTAAACGCCTAATCGTAAACTAATCGGGGGTAGAGTTTCTCACGGCTCTGCCCCCCTTTTCTATGGGAGGCAACGATATGAATATACTTACTATAGTAAAGGCGTTGGGGTAACCTATGACACAGGCAAAGGAAGACTTAAATATAAAACTCGCAGTTTACATGGAGAGATTAGATAATTACATAGAAACCCACTCAATCTTAACAGAGAATATATGTTCCAAATTAGATAGTATGGATAATGATATAGATGAAATTAAAACTTGGCGAAGCAAATTCCTTGGGGCTAAATGGATAACTGGAGCAATAGGCATACTAGCCTTACATACTACTGTAGTCCTATCAGCTATATTTGGAATGGTTCGGATAATTAAATAACAGGGGGGAACCCAATATGGCAAATGAACGACATACAGACATTAAAGAATTTGAGGTAGATTCTAGTACTAGACAGTCTGTACATTCGATCACGAAGTACCAACCTTTTCGTTTAGCTTTATCAACTACAGCAAGTAATTTGGTGACTGCTGGTAAGGGCGAACAGGCAGTAAATTGGGTCACTAACCCAAGCATTGAGGCTACAGATGTGACAATGTATACAGCAACGGGAGCCTCGGCAGCCCGCTCTACTGCTCAAGCAGCTACTGGATCAGCTTCTCTTTTAATAAATCCAGCAAATAGTGCAGCAGGAGAAGGCTTTTATTGGACATCAGCACAACTTCCTTTTAGTGTTCACGAACAATATATAACAGTTCAATGTGAACATCGTGGAGCATCCGCTTCAGGAAATGTTAAAATAGAAATACGAGATGTTACGGGGGCAACAGTACTTGCTACATCAGGTAACAGTAACTTAGCTGCATCTTTCACCCGTGTTACCGCATCTTATACTGTTCCTGAAACAACTACAGCAGCACAATATAGAATTTATGTAACCACGGGATCGAACCACAACATAGATTTTTATATTGATAAACTTATGTTTGAAGTACGAGAAGATGTAAGTACGGTTTCTACTTATGTAGATGGGAATCAAGGACTGAACTATGAATGGGTAGGAACTGCTAATGCATCTAATTCTATTAAGCGTCCCGCAATGTCTAAAATTAGAGGAATTAAAATAACAAACGAATCTGGTTCAGCTGGGGAGATTGTGTATGTAGGTCTAGATACAACAGCAACTACCACTACTGGAATTCCTGTTTTAGCAGGAGCAACACTAGAAACTAACTGGCCCCTAGATTTTAGGGATAAGGTTTCTGTAATTTCTGCATCAGGTACTCCTACAGTTAGCGGAGTTGTTTGGGGATACACGTTAGTATAATGACAACCTTAACAAAGACTTCATGGGAACAACACGGTAACCGAGACTTTTATACTTGGGTACATGATGATTCTTCTATTAACTTCTTAGAGAAACAACAGAACGGTAGAGTTGCTTTAGAAGATATTGCAGGAGCATTAGATGAATATATGAGGTTATTTAAAGCAGGACTTGCTACACAGGCAGAGATAATGACTTTGCATAGGGCATTTCCAGACGCTCCAAAGTATGCTGAAGCAGCTTCTACATTTGAAGCTGTCGAACCTATGGTTGTTGGAGGCCCAGCTTCTGTAGAAATTATTGATCGGGAAGGGCATATGGTAACAACTGAAGCTATGGAGAAAGCTTTTACAAAGTATATGGCAAACTTCCGTACTAGGAATACAATGGTATTACATTCAGATGTACAAGTTGGATGGGCATTACCAGCATATATAAACAAAGGTGGTCAGATATTTAAGAGTGGTGTGGATGGTAAAGGACTGTTCTTTATTTGTGAACTAAGAGATGACACCCGTATAGCAGAGAAAGTACGGGAGCAAGTTAATGAAGGACGTTTAAAATCCTATAGTATTGCGGGGTCTGCTACAAAAGTACAGAACATGCAGAAAGGATTAATGCCTTACATGCAAGTAGATGATATGGAACTAGCTGAAGTAACTATCTGTGAGAAGGGAGTTAACCAAGGTGCTGGATTCGATCTACTTAAAAGTGGAAGTGGTCGCCCTACACAAAGTTGTGTAGATGGTAGTTGCCTTCTTCCTGATGTAGATGTTATAATAGAAACTCAAGGAGACATAGATTTTAAGAAGTCTTTTGATAATTGGTTATCCTTAAATAAACCTGTGACGGAATGGGATCACAGCGAAGTTCAGTCGGAGACTGAGCATGGGGTGGTTAAGGGAAAAGAGGAACGAACATATTCTCAAGAATACGAAGCCCAACATCCCGGAACTGGAGCAAAGATAGAAAAGGCAAGGGATGTTTTTACAGACATTCTTAAAAAACAAAAAGAACATGATCCTTTAAAAGCAGGACATGGAGATACAACACTTAATAACTATGAAGGTAGAGTAGCAGAACATCATCAGCTATTGAGAGAGTATGGATTCCCTTCGGAACAACCTTTGGAATCAGTACGCTATACGCCTGTTGTAGAGGTGGAAACAGATGAGCTAGGTATTCCTATCAATAACAAACCTCCGTGGCAAGTAAACGAAGCGGGACAGCATTTAGCTGCAAAGCATGATGATGACCTACATACCTTTAAACAATCAGATAGAGGGAAAGCTAAAGCAAAGTCGTTAACCAAAGAGTTCTTTTCTTTTATGGATATGAATGTAAGTAATGTCGAAGTTCCTTCTGAATTTATGCAACAACCTTACGTACAATCATATGATGGAAACAAGGGAGAAGCGATTACTGCTTGGATTAAGCAGCCACTAAAAGCAAAAGAAGAGGAGTAGCAAGTGAAGAAAATACTTAATTATTTATTTGCGTGGTTAACTAAAGGACATCAACAAACATATAGTACGATTGATTATTGGAAAAGAATAGAACATGTAGAAGAGAAAACAAACCATCCTTCAAATGATAATTGGAGATATGGGATTAGGAGGTAAGTATGATGGGAAAATTAAGACCTCAGATTTTAGTAGCAATACTATGTGCTACAATATTTAGTGTCTTCGCTCTATGGATGGGTTATAAGATGGAAGCTACAGAAATTGTAACTGCTGTGATTGGAGGCATTTTTGGATTCTTGGGTGGGGTTTCGCTAAAAGTTTTGGAGAATGAATAGCCCACCAGAAACTAAATGTTCTTGTCAAATTCAAGGCATCTGCGTTTGTTGGGCAATACAATATTGTAATTGTGAATTAGACTGTCCGTGTGAAGATTGTGAAGATATGCAAGTATATTTAATAGTACCAGAAAGACAGAAAGATGACAACATTTAGAAGACAATCAAATAATTATTGGAGGTATAGAATGAGTTGTGAATGTTCTACAGAATGTATATGCGAAGAGGGGTGTGACTGTGAGTTTGATACATGTGAATGCAGCAAGTGCCTCACGGATATGGTTGTTGATCTATATGACAATGGTTGTCCATGTGGCGGCAATTGTCAATGTAGGGATGCATCTAGTCCTGAATACGATTTCTAATTAAAGACTACTTCTGTACCACCAGTACTTTAATTCTCTCTCTTCCTCAACAGGATCGTCTCCTACTATTATGGAAGCGACTACTGTTATACAAATAAATAAAAATATTAAACCGAATACACTAAGTAGCGTCAATATTATTACCTCCTTTCTTATCACTAATATAATTTTTTAAAAGCTGTTCTACTTTTGAAGTTGTCTCCCGTAGATCATAAAATTCATCTAGAGTTTTGGAATAAAGTTTTTTGTGGTCTTCATCATAATCTGCCGATCTATACCATAGATTCATACAACTTAATAGCTGTTCTCTCATAGTATTCATCCATGAAGATATTTCTAACTTATCTCCAAAGTGGGGGTTGTTATCAAAGTAAGCCTTGCCAGCATTTGTTTCAACATAGTCTTTCATTTATTGGCAGCCTTCCAAGGCTTTAAATTAAATCCACAGTTATGACAAATACTTTCCATATCCTCTGGAATACTTTGTAATACTTTATGTACATAACAAAACTTATTAGTACACATTAATTCCTTATCCGTACTTTCTTCCATCTTACTGTCCTCCATAGTTTCCATATTGTCTATTGTCTCCGTAACCACTCTTACCCATGTCTTTTAATACATCACCGAAATTGGAATGGTCTGACATAATAGTCCGCATCTCATTTTCCATAACGGAATCAATTCTTTCTAATCCAACCAATCTTTCAGTTAATGCATCAAGCACTTCCCAAAGTTCAGTATCATCATATTGTTTAATGTTTTCAAGGGCAGTAGTATTATTAGTTACTGTGGAATCAAGTTGGGCAATGTACCAAATCATTCCGAATGCTTGAGCAACAATTGCAACAACTAAACCTATAACCATCTTCATACTTTTAATATCCATTACTTATTCCTTTACATTGATTGATACTATATCTTCAGATCGTTCTTCTACCCATTTCTCTTTAGCTACT
>TARA_R110000824_G_scaffold26506_6_pt1 | contig 16377 bp, 10 predicted proteins | sample TARA_R110000824 | Tara Oceans TARA_R110000824 (sample SAMEA4397747) | marine metagenome | biome: Polar Biome; feature: [MES] marine water layer (ENVO:01000295) within the mesopelagic zone...; material: water (ENVO:00002006), including particulate matter (ENVO:01000060) such as......
GTCGCGAGTAATTGAATACATGTCGTGGTCCGTCAAAGAATCGACTGAGCCGGAGGCAACAGTCAATTTGGTCGAGTCTGCTGTAACACGGTCAAGTGATTCAAAGTCGTTGCCAGCAGGGGTTGTAACATCTTCAAGCATCATTTTGTTAACATGCTCAGCGTGGTGCTTACCCATTTCTTCTTTCAAGACTTGGCGAACATCGCCCATTCCGTCGTCTTTGTCGGATAAGAACATACTAACCTCGGACAAGTCAAAGGTGTGAGCAATGGTCTTCGGCTTTGCCGCGACATGCAGGAATTCCGGTCGAGAAGTGTCCGGTAGTGTTGCGTTCTCAGCAAGACCGCCACCTTTCTCAAAAGATGCGCGCTCTGTGAGGATTCGCCATCCGCTTCGTTCCCATGGTTTCTTAGGTAGGATAGAAAAGGCATTGAATTCTTGATTCAATTGAGACCATACTTTGCGACCGTAGACTGCTTGGTAGGTTCCGGCTGTTGTTGACATCATTGGGCTGTCTGCCTTCAATATGTCGCCACTTGAGTAGGTGTAGCCTGTTTGAGCCGCACCACCGTAGTAGTATCTTTCCATGTCTTGAACTGTTCTTACATAATTTCGTGCCATATATTTCACTCTCCCTTCAATGCTTTGGAGGCAAGTCGGTGAACATCGTCCCACGACATATCTGCCATTTCCGTAGTATCGGGAACGGTAATTGCGGTAGATGAAGCACTCTTTGCGAGTGTTGTCCCATTACCGGATGAAACGCGACTGATTCGGTCGTCAAGTGCGACCACAGCCTTTTGCAATTCAAGAAGAGGGCGGCGAGCATCATAGGATTTTCGCGCCTTGTCGTTCTTTGCAATGCGTTGTTCTTTGGATAGGCGTTCTGCGAAGTATTCTCCGAGAGAGCCTTTGAATTGTTGTTCTGTGGTTGCCGCCTTATACACATCGTATGCGGCTTCAATATCTGCTTTGGAGACATTTTCGGGTAGAATGTATTCACTCTTAATGACATTCTTGTTACCGCTTGGTGCGCTACCGAAATCCATTTTAGGTCGCTTGCCGGAATCGTCTTCGCCAGCACCTTCAAGAGAACCTTGTCCGCGGTGGTCGTAGCCGGATTGTCCGGGTCCATATCCTTTGTTTACACTATCGAAATGTGCGCGAGCGTCAGCAACATCATGTCCACCGGACTTTGCTGTTCGTTCAAGCCAATTAAGGTAGTCAGTCGTTATCATATCATCGCCTTTTGCTGTCATGTCATCACCATACATCATGTCTTCGTCTTCGTCGTCTTCGTCATCGTCTCCGAGTCCGCCGAGGTCGAGTTTGGGTTTCTCCTTCTTAGGAGGGAAAGGGGAGTCTTCTTCGTCATCGTCGCCCATCATTGGCTTATCGTCGCCCATTGGGAATCCTTTGTCGGAGTCTTCGTCTTTCTTGTTACATTTAGGACAATCGCCACAATCACAATCTGCTTTGTCATTGTCTTCTTTGTCATCTTCATCATCCAATTTTTTGGATAGTCGCTCTAATACATTTTGTAATTCACTCATTGGGTCGGTCATAGTATCACCTGTGTCCTCCTTTAGAATACGAAATTGTGCTTCGGGGTTAATGCCCTTTTCACAAATCGTAACTTCATGGAGTTCCATACGACGGATTTCGCGGTAGTCGCCGCGGGTTGCATCGCTTTTGTTGACGCGCTCAAAGGCTTGACCGCCAATTGAGAACGACCGCAGGTTGCCCTTGCGGATTTCGGATGCAACTTCACGGGCTTTTTCAATATCGCCGCGTAGTTTAATGACTACAAACATTCCTGTGTCGTCAACTTCGGATTTCCAAATGCGCCCGTTGCTGTCAGTGTAAGTAGGAATGACTGTCCCAACTTGAATGTTGGAGTGCGCGAGTTGAACATTGCGAAAGTCTTCTGCTTTCATAAAACCACTAAACGCATCTTTCAATGCGCCGCGAGTGATAAGGTCGCCTTGTTTATCGACCATTTCGACCGAAGCATAGCCCGCTACTACCAAATCATCGCCATATCCCTTGAGAACAAGGGGGGCGTTGGTGGAGGGGGCGAGTATAGCCATTGAATCTCGTCACGGTTTTCTTCTATATCAAACGCGCGGTTTGGTTATAGTGATGTTGCCGCGATTGTCTGTCACGGCTTCTTCGCCCTCAGTAGTGCGAATACGAGTTGATTTTTTGTCTGTGGTCGCGGGTTTTTCTTTGTAGTCTCGCGCCGAAGGGTCGAAGTCCAAATTAGTGTCGTCAGTCATGTTGGTGGTTGGGCCGCGTGGAGATTCAACATCTGCCCCTGCATAATTTATTCCAAGCCCTTCAACACCTGTGGAGGTTATTTTTTCTTTTGATACGCGGTCCAGCATCAGTTCAGCCATTTCAAGACCGCGTTTGATAATCTCTTCTTCTTCGGGTAGAACCTCTTTGCGCTTCTTCGTGTGTCCTGCGGGTGCTTCGGGCTTTACTTCACCCTCTTTCTTTTTATTTTTGAGAAGGAAAGTCGCGAACGGAACCCAATGAGGGCGCATATCTTCGGACAACTTCATGAAGTATTCTTCGTTATTGCCCCATAGCGTCTTTTGAGGTTCAAGCATCCAACCACCTTCTTCTTCGTTAACTTTGTAAATGACTTCATCATCAAGACGAGGGAATATAATGTGGATAGAGCCTTTGTTGAGTCGAACTCTATGAGGTATCTTGGAGTCGCTTACCATCATTGATAATGTTTCAACACTGTCAGCGGCTTGAGGGTGAGCGTCGCGGTCGATACGAGCAGAACGGATTTTGTATGTTGGGTTCTCTTCACCACTTTGAGTAGAGCCTGTGCAGAATACAGTTGCGTATTCTCCTTTGTCATACCCTCTTGGTCCTTTCGCGCTTCCTACATCCATGTAATGTTCTCCATCCATCTCAACAGAACGCGCGCCGTAATTTTCGGGATTCATGATTGGGCCGACACCGATTCGATAATTCATACCTTTACGGTCAAGAATGATAATGTCGACTTTCTTTTCTTTGCTGAGTAAGACCCACTTTGGGTGGCGGATTTCTCCTCTCATGTATGTGGTTGAAGCATCTCGCAACAGAATATCACTTGAGGATTCTTCGCGCAACAAGTGAACTGCTTCTTCTAATCCCTCATCATCCGCGCGTTTGGTATTGTAGGGTTCGGGCATTTTGATATGAACCGACGATTCAAAGTGGGCGCGCAAATGACGCACTCTATCATTGGCGGGCATATTGTGGGTTTTCTCATCCGCGGCTTCAAGTAAATCTATGAAATATAAATTCTCTCCGTCTATGACGGCATGGACCACGAAGTCTTTGTCGTTAACTTTACCCATCTCATCGTGCATCTCTTCGGTCAGTTCGACCAATTTCATATCAGCGTTATGCGCTTTGACTTTCTTTCCTTTCTTTTGAACGATGATGGGTTCTCCTTGAGGAATATGCGAAGCGACCCAATCTCCACTAAACCCGCGAAGGTGTTTCAAGTCGCCGAGGTCGAAAATACGATGCATTGATTTTATAGGAACAGGGTTGCCGTCGGCTTTGAAAATGAGGGTATCGTCGGTCAAGTGGTCGAACACATCATCATCCATTAGTCTCAAATCCACGCCGGTTCCCGCATTCCCGAATATACCCGCGTAGTTGGCGTTGATATTTGAACCCGGCACACCCGATTCTTGAATAGATACCGGAGGGAATTGAGATTTGTTGTCCGCGCCTATGGTATAGGGGTTGAGATTTGGGTTGTAATCGCGAAGAGAATACGGGTCCATCGCCATAGTGTATTCCCTGCGGCTTCCGTGAAAGTCTGCATCGTTATGAGAATCAACAGCAAGTTTCCCTTGAGACAACTCCGGGGTCCGATAGGAGTTTGAGGGTCTTATGGCATGACCGTATTTCTTGTTCGATTCGCGACATGTTTCGATGGCAGGGTGTTGAACGGTGTCAATATCCATACCTCCTGTCGGTGTATCAGCCATTGAGTTAACTGCGTTTCTTTTAGGCGGTAATGCTACGGCATCCTGTTGTAATAAAGAAATAAACTTCTCCATGCGTTGAGATAGTTTGGATTTCCAATCATCGCCTTTTTTATTCAAAAGTGAAACTTGGTTGATATTCCCCGGAATACCATTCCCTGTTCCTTTTGTGTGTTTATACAATTGTCGGAATACCCTATCGAGGCTCCTCAACTCATTCGTCATACTGCGTGGTTTTAATTTATCAGTCATCACAGCCTCTCCTCCACTCATTAGTGAGTAGGTATCGTCAATCATGTTTTCGTGATGGTGTCCGCCACTCAATTTATCGTAGTTGTAAGGGTCTTTTGCTACATCTATGCGACTCTCATCTATCTCACCAAACCGTTGTATCATACCCATAGGTAATTCTCCCATTTTACTGGTTCCTTCTTCACCGTGTGGGATATAACGAGCGTGAAGCGCCTTTGTTATTTGCGCGGTTGATGGGTTTTTAGGTAGAGTCTTCAAAACCGAATCAATAATGTCTTTGACTACTTTTGAGTCGTCGACATTACCCCTACCTTGCTTAGTGGTGGTAGGCGGGTAATCGGTCTCTCCATTGACATACTTTTGAATCATAGCAAATATCGACTGCTCACCGTCGTCACCAAACCCTTTGATTGAGTTGCCCTCATTCCGGTCCCCGGTCCATGTTAATCTTGAAGCGGGGCGTGTGATATTAGACAATATAGAATCGCTACCTTTACCATAAATTAGTTCTTCTGCTTCTTTTTCGGACACGCCTTGTGATTTGAAATGGTCGCGAAGGATGTCGCTAACATTGCCCCTTGAGCCACCTTTCTTCATGCCCACCACCTCCCCATTTCTCAAGAAATTCTCTCTCTGTTGAGGATTGAGGTTGCGCGAAAACGACTCACACAGATGCGCAAACATTTTCGTATCGGCCCATGCTTGATTATTGAGTTGAGGTGTATGGTGCTGAAAGAGTTCGGGATTGGCAAACATCACTAATGGTCTCATAAATTGACTTACGGCTAACGATTGCTGGTGTTGGTCTCTCATATCTTTCAAATAGTTATCGCGCAACTCATTTTTTGTAATTGGAGGCACCTCACCGAGAACATCAGTAATAAGGTCGGATTGTTCTTGCGCTAAGCGCTCCATCAATTCTGCCTGTTCTGTATTCCCATCTATTCTCTCTTGGTTCATTTCACCCCTTAGTGCGTGCATTTTTCTTTGATAATAATGTAAAGGTGTAGAGTCAACGATGTATTGTTTCATCTCACCATCATCGTTTTTATAAAACCCTTGATTACCGTGAGAGATATTCTTTTTCTCGGCTTGGCGCTCCTGCCAAAGCAAGTCACCATATGACACATTGGCCGCGTTGTGGTGAAAAACTTCACCTTTGTTATTTGGACTTGTCAGCGCAAACATCAATTGATGTCTGTCTTCTATATTGTCTCTTAAAGGGGTTGGTAATTCAACCACTCTGCTCCTGTGTGCTTTATCGAAATCATCCTTATCGTAGATAGCGAGATTGTCGGGAGTGTCTTCACCGCTGATGAGTTCATTGTGATATATCCCCCCTGCGCGCTCACCCCTGCCTAATGGGTCGCGATGAGTAACCCTACTGATGTCGGCATACTCTTGTTTTTTGTTGTGTGCGTCATGGTCGTCTTCATTGTAGTTATCAATACCATGGTGGTTTTGAAACAATAAAGTGCGAGCAATCAAAAGTCGATTTTTCGATTCATTTTGGTCGACTACTGAGGAGTGAACATTTTCATTGTCACTATCTCTACTTCTTTTGTCTCTTGAGAAAGTGCCACCTTCTGTGTTTATTGCTTCGCGCTTACCACCTAATTTTTCTAATAGTAATTGTTGATGACGCATGGCTTTTATCGAGGCCATAGGAGATATGTGATTTTCGACTTTCATGTTTGTGTCATTGCGCATATTGGCTGAGTCATGGGCGGGGTTGCCGTATTCGCTTCCCATCAACATAGGCCCTATGATTGGGGACTGCCCTATGGTGTTCCCTGTTATGGGGTTTTCATAACCCCCAACATAATCTTCGGCACTCATATCACCCAATTGTTCGCGCATGTATTCTTCTTGAGTTCCTTCTTGCGGAACATCAATCTCTACCTGTGAGCCTTTCAAGTATTTGTCAATATAATACTCGTCATCTTCGGGCATGTTCGCGGCCTCCAAAGCATCTTTCAATTCTCGTAATTTAGCGCCCCCTGTTATGATATTATCATCACTGTTTCTTTGGAAAGCGTTTTGAAACCTTACGGGATTCAGCCTCCCACTACGGTTCCCCCTGTTAACTTCTCTCTTCGATGAAGGTAGCACTCTCTCTTCGGGAGTGTTTTCTTCGTCCTCAGCAAAAAATGTGTTGTCGGTAAAAAGTTGAGGGAATGCTTCTGCTAACAAATCTTGCCAATGCGACCAATCTTCTCCCATAGCACCTTCTAACCCTCCAAGCGCGTGAGTGTAAAAATACAACATAGTTTTTCCGACTTTGGGGTCCTCACCATAGGGGGAGAAATCGTCGTCTTTGAGTTTGAAGAGATATTTTGTATTGTTGTAGAACTCTCGATTTTGGACTTTACCACTCTTCTCTCCGTGGATGTTGGCAATTTTTTTCATCAGTCCTCGGAACTGTTCTTCGTTCAACTTCTCCTCAAAGTTTGGTAAGTCGTTAATGTCAATCTCTCCGAAAACATCGGATAGCGTAGAATTATTATTATGGGGTATCGTTGACAAAATATCATCGAAGTTCTCACCCGTCATAGGTAGCCCGCTTAGTATTGCGCGAGTGTCGTTATCTTTGTTTTTCTTACCGAGTCTTGCTAATTTATGATAAAGTGGTTTATTTGCAGTCATTGCCATCCTTTCTTTATTTTGAGCCTCTCTCCCTCCGACTAAAGAGTTGTGACCCGAAGTTGAGCCATTACCTGTATATATCGCGCGAAGAGCATTCGCGAAACCATGCGCATGGCGCGTAAGAAAACCTCTTGCGTTTTGACCCATGATTCGGTCGATGACTTTATCATTAAAATGGTGAGCCATTACTCCTTCTCCACTGTTGCCCGCACCATCCAAGAACCATTCACACACTTTCAGTTGGTCCTCGTAATCAAGTAATGGGATGCCTAAATACATAGCAAAAAAGCCTCCTTTGAATTGCTCATTTTGAGGGTCTTCTGTTAAATTTTTCAAAGTCTTAGTTGCTTGCTTTCGGTCCTCGGCGCGCTTAATACCATCGCTATCATACAAAGTGTTCCATACAAGACTGTTGGGAACCCCGCGAAGTTCCCATAATTTATGCTGAATCGCGTTTCTCTCGTAATTATCCTGTGGGTCTTCGTCAAATCTCTTGTTATACTCCTTAGTGTATTTTTCTATACATTGGTTGAACTGTGTCCTCCAAGAAGCGGCGTTAGCAGTATTACGCCACTTACCCATAGAATCGGGCTTGGATAATCTATCATGAACCCCCATATCACTCATCGTGAAATCCAACATTTCATAATTACGCGCGCCATCAGTTTCATGAAGAAATAGACTCGTCAAAAATTGTTGCAACATCGAAGGTGCGCCGGATGATGAGGCGCGCCCTTCATGAAACATATTTATATCGTGAACGGGGTGTGGTTGTTTCGCTTCATCGGCATCTGTGCCTTGTCGTGGTATTGTTTGCATTTGCCAGCCAAGGAATCTTTGCGTCAACACCCTTCTTCTTCGGATTTTGTCACCAGCCTCCTCTGCTGAATCTGTATCTTGAGGGGCTGTGGCGGCCCACATCTCAAAGTCGAATTTCTGTCTTGCTTTGTGAGGATGTCTCCGCGCGAGTGATTTAGATTTAACGCCCGACTCACTAAACATATGTGATTGGTCGCGAATACTACCATCGTATGTGTGTATTCTTGCTTTCGATATTAGGTATTCTTCAATATCAACAACGAAAGCAGGTATAGCATAACCGTGATTCTCTAAATTGTTCGCGCTGAACATTACATCTGCCGCTTCGTCAAGCGAAGGTAGACCATCAAAATACGATTTAAGGAATAAATCTATTGTGCGCGTATGATACTGAGTGGGGTTGTCTTTTGACACACATTCACCACCTCAGTAATAATCCGTAAGATTGTATGGACTTTCGGGGTTCTTATCCGACTTGTCACCTGCGTCGATTTCATGCGCGGATAGGGCATCGTCGTGAGATGAGTGTTGTAGAGAGTCCAAGTTGACTTCTTCTTTCTTGGGTTCAGTGCGCTTAACATCTTCGGTTTCGATGTTCTGTTGGTTGGTATGATAATAACCGGGTTTGACTTTCTCAACACCGCGAACACTTTCAAATCCATCAGCGTTCTTTGAGCCGAATTTTCCTTCGACCTTCTTAGCCTCTTTGAGAACAGCCTCTAAATCCGGTGCTATTTCTCCTGCTTCAACTTTTATTGGCTTCATTGGTCCACTCTCCTACCTTCTGCTTCTGCGGCTGTATTAGCCATTTCGTGAATAGCGTCCCATGACATACTGTGCCAATCTTCGTTTGTGTCCGGCATTGGTGTTCCCATTGCTTCGCTTCTTGAACCCGCGGCTTTGGAAATTACTTCATCTCGTCCGCCGCGCAATGGGTCTCCCCATACATCTTCGCTTGCGGGAGTGACTGCTTTGACAAAACCCGACTTACGAAGCATGGTTTGGGGATTAGATACTTGCTTGCGCACCATCCTCAATTCAGCGTCCATAGCCTCCATTTTACCAATGAGTGCTTTCATCAGCATCATAGCGTCTGCTTCTTCTACCAAGTTTCACACCTGCCCTTGCTTCTTGAAAACGCCACCGATTCTATCCGGTCCAATGTAACCCATTGGTCGTTCTCCTTTAGCAATGACATTCTCGATACTGTTGAAACGCATAACCGGAACGCCACCTGCGTATCGGTCGTTGACACCTTCGCTCTTGACTCGATGTTCTGCCTTGTAGATAGCAGTCACATCATCTGCGAGGTAATCGCTTGTTGTTTGAATACTTCGTAGAAACTGTTCTGCCGATACAAGGTCGTTATTTGTTAACGCGATTTTGAATTCTGCAACAGCAGTCTCCAACTTGCGCACCATAGGGTCCATCTTATTCAAAGAGTCGCTCATGAAATAGGCCATTACCACACAACCTTTGAAGGTATCGCATCAAAAGCCGCTTTCTTTGTTCTTACTTGTAGGGTCTCTCGCGGCGTCAACAGCGTCAAGTGCTTGTTCGGTAGGGGTCTTTTCCGCCCCGCGTTGATTCTTTTTTGTGGTTGGCGCGCCCTGCATATGAGTCTCGGATGATATAGGCGCAGGGCCGTTATCGCGCTGACCCGTTCCTTCACCAAGTCCTACCATTCCGCCCTTCTCCATCGTCATGATTTCTGCACCATTTCTTGCTCTCTCATCCGGTTGACCCGTCATTATTTGTCCGGGTGGTGGCGCTCCGCCTTGAGGTGGAAGCCCCCCGCCACCTTGAGGCATCATTGCACCGCCCATTGGAGGTGGAGGCATACCGCCACCCATAGGTGGAGGCATACCGCCGGGAGGTGGCATACCGCCGCCCGGAGGCATAGGAGGTGGCATACCGCCGCCTCCGCCCGCAGGTGGCTGTTGTTGAGGTTGAGGTGGTGGTTTCTTGTATGTAAAGCGAATATCGCCACCACCGTCTTCTGTAAGTTCTGCTTCAAATCCAAGTTGCATCATACGCTGAGCGATATTCACTTCTTGCTCATCGCGCTTGAGGCGTGTCACTTCGTCTTCTTCTTCATTAGGGTAAAGAGTGAGTTCCCATTCGTCAACACCCATCTCTTTCAACAAACGCGGGAATAGATTTTTTGCGTAGATTTTTTGTCCAAACTCAACAGCGCGATTAGTGACGAGAATTTGCATGCCTTCATTGTTGAGACCGCCGGACTTACCCGCATCCATCATGAATATGCTTGAAACGCCATAGAATGCGGCGATGCGCATACGAACTTCGTCGCGGATTTGGGAGTATTGCATCTCATCAAGGGTGTCCATGAAGCGAACAAACTCAACTTTACCGCGCCCCGAAGCCGATTCAATACCGATTTTGGGAATGTAGTGCGGGTCGCGTTCCATCTTCTCTTCTGCACCTTTCCAAAACGACGCTGTTGATTGAATGTTGTCTGTTGTGATAGCGAGAACACCGCGAGGGATTCTGCGTTTTTGATATGCGAGATAAATATAATTGTCCATCGCCGTAAGAGTTTGCGCTTGTCGCCACATTGTTGCCACAGGACTACGACCATACAACTTCGACGGGTTGAACTTGCTTGTGTGTAGAATCTCACCGTCAATGTAGTATTGTGTTTTACCCGAACCTGCCGTGTTGATGAAGTGAACATCTTGGAGAGGTAGGCCACATTTAGTCACATCACATTCATGATAATCACCATTGTGCGGGTATGTTTTGTCGCGATGAACAGGGCATAGTAGATAACGACCTCCACGCGCACCTCTCTTATCTGCGACAATTCGCATGAAGGTAGGGTCTCCGCGCATAATCTCTTTGATTCGGAAAAAGGATATTTCACCTGTGTCCGGGTCAATGAAGTATTCTTTGATGCATATTAGGAATGCGTCGTCAACAATATCCAAATCCCATTCAATTTCGCGCATAACATCCATGAACGATTGGTCCATGCTGTTTCTTTGGTCTAATAACCAGCGCGGATATAGAACTTGGTCTGCGTCGGGAGAATCAAATTCCTTCATACCGCATATTCGGCAACTGTCAACCGTGTCATGTTGGTATTCTTCATGACAGTTTGTGCATTTCTTATGAAACTTTTTTTGCCAATAATGCCCTCGACGAAACACTTCTTGACATAGTGTGTTGATAGTAGTTCTCAAAACCACCGATTCTTGAACAGTTGCATAAAGAGCAGGAATACTTACGCCTTGAACAAGAACAGGCTCTTGAATACCGCTTTTCCATAGCGGCATAATTGGTTCGGGAGTGGTCCGTCGCCGGAATGGTTTTGAGAGTGACGATAGGAACCTACCAACCAACCCCGCGTCATCATCAGCCATCAAATCAACCTCTCTATACGGTGAATGTCGTCCACGAGGCGGATAACTTCATTGTCCCGTTGTCCCCATGCAAGGACTTCATGCTCTTCAACCTTCCACTCTCGGAGTAATTTTTCTCGCTCTACGGGAACATCTTTCCAATTTTCCCACTTTACAACTCGGTATAACTCATCCCTTCGGGATTTGATAAGGTCACTTTTGCGACCTCGCATATTGAGAAGTTCTAACACCGCGTTTGCTTGGTTCTTCTTCATTTGAAGATGGGGGCCAATCCCTTTGAGTAATTTACGCAAGTCGTCCGCGCCATAGAATTGAAGTCTGTGTTGTGAGCGCGTGCTTGTCTTGTGAACCTTCAAATCGGTCTGTAAAACCCCACAATCTAATGCTTTGTATAGATTTTCACAATGGATTTTACCTCGACCTCCGGTAGCGACGAACCCTGCTCTCGGTTCTCCGCGCTTCGTAATGGTGATATAACCGTCAGCATCAAGGAAACCTGCGGCATACGCCCAAATGTCCTTGACTATAACTGCGTCATCGCGTATGATTCCGTAATTGGTTCCGATTTTTTCAATGTTGAATTCGATTCCGTGTGTCTTTAACAAGGATGCCATTTTGCGAATAGTAAGGTGCTTTGGAGAGCCGATGGAGTTGTAAATCTCATTTGATGATAGCGGCCCTCGTTCAGTTAATATCTGTGATGAGCGCGTAAGCCATATTGCTTCTTGCTTCTTAATGTCGTCAATAGGGTGAAGGGCCTTTTTCCATTGAGATTTAGCGTCCTTTCTCATTTGGCGAGAATCAACCCATAGTTTCAATTGGTCTTCGTTGAAATCGCCCTCGACTTGAGACAACTTAGTGATAACATCGTTTGCTTTTTCCCACATAGAACATGCTCTCCGTAGTGATATTTCATGAGTCTCTCCGTGTTTCCTTAGTGATTGTAAGTTTCTATCCGAAACCCCAAGAGCGCGTATGGACGACATGTGGTTGTCACTCCATGATAGAGATTTGAGAGTTGATTGGACTTCTTCGCGCTTAGCAATTCGGATAGCATCAATAGCGAGGTCAATATCACCTCTCATGTTTTTGCGCACGCGGCGAGCCATGCGTAAGTCTTTCACCATAGTCTCGGCATCTCTACCAAACATGGATTCAAACCAACCATTTTGGGGCATAGAGCGTTGCAGTTGTTCTTGCACTGTCTCTTGAATCTTCTTCTTATCATCCTGTTCTTTTTGAGGGTTGGGAACAGCGGCGGCAGGAACAGCGGTGGGTGCCGATAGTGACCCCTCTCCTTGTGATTGGGTAGGCGAGGCGTCTCCGATTTTAGGGGCGGCGATAGTTGCGCCAGCCTTTCTTAATATCGCATCAATCTCTTCATCCTTTAGGATTGAACCCGTCCACATTAACAATTCCACCTTTCGAGAGACGCGCCTTTTGGTGTCAATTTACCTTTTTTACTGGTCGCACCCTTCATACCGCCCATACGGGCGCAGAATGATTTACGACGCTTGGCTTTCTTTGAGCCGGGTTTGAGTTTGCTTGGTTTAGTAGTCACAGGAGGTTTAAGATTCGCGCCACTCTTACGCTTGGCGGCGGCTCGACCCTTTGCATTCAACCCACCTTTGGGGCTGTGCTTATTTGGGTTGTAGCCATGAAACGGTTTTTCCTTCTTTGCTTTCAGCATCTCAAATGCTATTTCGCCCGGTGTGCAACAGTCGCAGTATTGAATTGCTTTAACGCCCCAATCTTCACTCATTCAATCAACCCCAACATTAAATCATCAAGGTCTACCACGCGTTCGCGGAACTCAGTAGTTCCCCAATGCGCCAACGCAAGAGCGATTGCAAAGTCATCATGTCGCCCGATACTGTCCAACTTGCCCTTCTTTGACATCCCGAACATAAGTAGTTCCCGTTCTAATTCACTCATAAGGGTTCTTGAGTTCTCATCACCCCACGGCAACCTCAACTGCTCTCTCTCAAAACGCATAACCAACCCCATAAGAAGCGATTCTCGGCGTTGTCGTGTTGAAATAAAGGTCTTGATTGGCAAATCTGTGTCCGCGCGTAATTCAGTTGCGAACACTCGCTGAAAATTGTTCGCCTCAAGTTCGATAACATCGGGTGCAAACTTCGCGTTGAGTTTTTGAATCTCCATAATCTGTGTTCGGAAATCCATATTCTTTCTGCGAACTACATGAACCAACTCAAGTAGTTCGGGATTGGTGGATGGGCGACGGAGAACCACCATAACGGTATAGTCAGCCGACCTGTCCGATGAGATAGCAGGGTCCCAACCAACAAAGTATTGGTCGTCGGGGTCGCCCTCTGCGCGATTTATGATTCTAAGGTCGCTATCCTTTGCGGCTTGTAGAACAATTGAAGGGAATAGACTGCTCATGTCGTCCATAGGCTCACACAGGTATTCACGAGCAAACGCAATAGCGGGCATGTCGTTTCTGCGCGCATCAAGTGATTCTAAATCCCACCGTTCCGGCCAAAGCGCAACACCCTTCGCGTTGATAGCAGGGTATGTCTCAACAAGGTAGCCATCGCGCTCTTCTAATTCTGTGTAAAGGTCAGTTGGGGTGAACGGTGTTCCGACAATCATCAGTTTTGATGTGTGGTGGAGTGTAGGAACAAGAACCTCATAGAACCAACTCGCGACTCTTTGCAATTCTGTATCTGTGGTCCCCCACAGAATATCGTCGCATAGGATAAGGTCGGGGTGAATACCACGAATAGCACCACCTACGGATTTTGCACTGATGTTTGAGCCGTTGGCGAACCCAAAGAATGTCTTCGACCACGAATCGGCTTTCTTCATGCGCGCCATAAAGGGTATTCCGTCTATGAGGTCATTGAGTGTGCGCATATGGTGAATAGATTGATGTAGACTGTGGCTGATAAGAACCGCTTTACATTTTGGATTGAACGCGACTTTCCATAGAAGATAACACAGGAACAGGGTTGACTTTCCGTGGTCCCGCGCCGCTTTTACACAGTATCGTCGTTGTGATTCAAGATTATCAAACCACTTTTCATGGTGGTGAGATAGTTGAAAGCCGAGAATGTCTTCAAAGAAGAACTTGAAATCGCGCTTTGCGACCTCATAGTCAATCTCTTCAACAGTGTCAAGGCTCAAGCCCTCCATGTCTATCTACCCTTCAACAGTGTCAAATAGTCCCACGCAGAATCTATTGCGTCGGACGAAGAAATCAATTCACTACTGTCAAATTTTGACTCCTCCTCCTCCTCTTCCTCTTCCTCCTCCTCCTTCTTCTTTGCCGCCAGTGATGGGTCCGGCAGTTCTTTTTCATCCAATGCTACATCATCATCCAATGCTTCATCATCGTCCGGCAGTTCTTCTTCATCCAATGCTTCATCATCGTCCAAGTCCAAATCTATTGGATTACGGGCCGAATTGTCCGCCGTCGACTTCTCCGCCGCACTTGCCGCTACACCCGAACGCCTGTCTGCCCCCTCTCTTTCATCTGCGGCCACGACGCCCGCCGCGACCTTTTTTTGGTCCGCGGCGTCTAATTGTTTGAATTGGTCCATTGTAAATCCTGCTCCCACTAAAACTTCTTCAAATCTCTCCGGGGTTATTCTAGTCCCTCTACCTAAAGACCTAAGCGCTTGCGCGCTTGTTCTTTCCGATGTGGGTGAATACCCCTCCTCCTCTTTCCTATTACTTAAATCACCATACAACCTATTCGACTTGTTGCTGGTCCTTGTATATCCTAATTCGTTACCGAATCCCTTTCTCTTCGACTTATAGTCCTCTTCACCTTCAACTCTTGTTGGTTCTTGTCCCTCTTCACCGGGCATTTTGGTTTCCGGTTCATCCAATGCTGGTTCATCCGGTCCATCCGGTGCTGGTTCATCGGGGGTTCCATCATTCATGGCATCGGGGGATTGATTCATCTCCGATTCGTTTTGTTTAACAGCCGCTACATCTGCCGAGTTTGGTGGTTGTTCTCCATCTGCCGGGTTTTCTATTGCTGGCTCATCTAATTTCGGGTTGTCTAATTCGTTAGGGTAAGGGGCTTCGGATGAAAGTGCGTCGGGATTGTTTTTTCTCCATTGCGCATTTGCTATGTCTCTCATTCGTCGACCATAATTTCGACTTTTCTCTTCGCTATCTATTATCGCTGTCGTTCCTTTCTGTTTCCCGTCGGCAGTTCCCTCTATGAGTCGCGTGGCCTTGTTGTGTAATGCTTGTTCTTTTGGAGTAAGTGGCCTATTGAGTGAATTCAAACGAGACAATACCTGTCTTTGAGCAAGGTCTGTCTTAGCGGCGGCTTTTTGGTTTCGCCCATCCGCGAACTGCCCCACCTTCGCCCCGATTGCACGAACCGGATGGCGCACTGTATCTGCAAGAACGCCATATCTCTCTTTCATCGACTTTGGTGATGGCGCGTTTAAGGGATTTTTACCTTGCGAATATGCACCGCCACTCAGCATATTTCTTGCTCCTGCTACTGCCGCCCTTACAGGTTGCCCTGCTTGCATACGCTCTTGACCTGTCGGCTGAGGATTTTGAAATCCTGCGGCTCGTTGACCGTCCATTCGCGTATTCATATCAGTTGCTTGCAGTTGAGAATTTTGGGTTTGTTGGCCCGCTATTGCTTGACTCATAGGGTTGGCTTTGAGCAAAACATCGGGATGAGTGTCAAGCGCGGAGGCTACTGCCTTGATGAGAGGCATGTTGGTATTGTCCTCAACGCCCCAAATGACATAATTCATTTCAGTCAAAGTATGACCTTTTGAAATCATAAAGTCGTAAGTTCCGAAAACGCTACCGCTTTTGATAATGTGTGAGTTCCATTCAATTTCTGTTTCTATATTCATACTAATGCCTCCAAACATGACGCCTTGATAATGTTAACCACATCACGCCCTACTTGAAAATGTTCCGCTAACTTTGTCCAATCCCCGATGCTCACCGCAATCGCGCGAACATCGGTGGTTTCGAGATTAAGTTGCTTTGCTAAAACCCTCATGTCCTTTCCGTTATGAGGGTTGAGATTGTTATATTGGACAGACTTCATAATGCTCGCGTCATCCCATGTATCATGCATTTGAACGCGTTCCATGATTGTCGCAATCGCGCCCATAGGGTCGTCGTATGATGTTATGACATCGTTTTGGTTGCGCGTAGCAACTGTTCCTTCGGGTCCGAATGGGTCTGTTGGTGAAGGTTCTTGAGTCCCCGGCATAGCCAAAGGTGGGCCTCCACCGATACCTGCGGGTGGTAGT
>TARA_R110000824_G_scaffold17309_5_pt1 | contig 16370 bp, 11 predicted proteins | sample TARA_R110000824 | Tara Oceans TARA_R110000824 (sample SAMEA4397747) | marine metagenome | biome: Polar Biome; feature: [MES] marine water layer (ENVO:01000295) within the mesopelagic zone...; material: water (ENVO:00002006), including particulate matter (ENVO:01000060) such as......
TGATCTCGGCGTGGTCGCAACTGTATTGCAACTGCTGAAACTGCCCGATGGCACTGTTCGCGTGCTGGTCGAAGGCAAGCAGCGCGCCAAGCATATCTCGCTGGAAGAGAAATCGGAAGGCTATGTATTGGCCGCGATAGACCTGCTCGACGAGCAAGTGGCCGAAGGCGCCGAAGCCTCGGCGCTGATGCGTTCTGTGGTTGACCAGTTTGAAAATTACTCGAAGCTCAACAAGAAAATGCCGGCGGAAACCGTCGTGCAACTGGGCGAAATTGACGATGCTGCCCGGCTCGCTGATGCCGTAGCCGCCAATATCAATGTGAAGGTCGCGGACAAGCAAAGTCTGTTGATGGAGAGCGATCCGGTCAAGCGTCTTGAAATGGTCTTTGCCTTCATGGAAGGCGAACTGGGCGTGTTGCAGGTCGAGAAGAAAATTCGTGGCCGCGTCAAGCGGCAGATGGAGAAGACCCAGCGCGAATATTATCTCAACGAGCAGATGAAGGCGATCCAGAAAGAACTGGGTGACGGCGAAGATGGTGAAGGCGACGAACTCGCCGAACTGAGCAAGAAAATCAAGGAACTGAAGCTTTCCAAGGAAGCGAAAGCCAAGGCGACTGCCGAGCTGAAAAAGCTCAAGGGCATGCAGCCAATGTCGGCAGAAGCAACCGTGACGCGCAACTATCTCGATGTGCTGCTCGGATTGCCCTGGGGCAAGAAGTCGCGGCTCAAGAAGGATCTCAAACAGGCCGAGAAGGTGCTGGACGATGATCATTTCGCGCTCGAAAAAGTCAAGGAACGCATTCTTGAATATCTCGCGGTGCAGACCCGTACCAACAAGCTGAAAGGCCCGATCCTTTGCCTGGTCGGCCCTCCCGGCGTCGGCAAGACCTCGCTTGGCCGTTCGATCGCTCGGGCCACCGGCCGCGAATTTGTTCGCCAATCATTGGGCGGCGTGCGCGACGAAGCGGAAATCCGTGGCCATCGCAGAACCTATATCGGTTCGCTTCCCGGCAAGATTGTATCGAACCTTAAGAAGGCCGGCACGTCCAATCCACTGTTCCTGCTCGATGAAATCGACAAGCTGGGTCAGGACTTCCGTGGCGATCCGGCATCGGCTTTGCTCGAAGTGCTCGATCCGGAGCAGAATGACAAGTTCCAGGATCATTATCTCGAAGTCGATATCGATTTGTCGGACGTCATGTTTGTGACCACGGCCAACTCGCTCAACCTGCCGCAGCCGTTGCTCGACCGGATGGAGATCATCCGTCTGGAAGGTTATACCGAAGACGAGAAGGTTGAAATTGTCAAGCGCCATCTGCTCGAAAAGCAGATCGAGGCCCATGGTCTGAAAAAAGGTGAATTTGTCCTGCGCGAAGATGCGCTGCGCGAACTGATCCGCTATTATACAAGGGAAGCCGGCGTGCGGACCTTGGAGCGCGAGATTGCGAAACTGGCCCGCAAGGCGCTGCGTCGCATACTTGAAGGTGAATATAAGAGCGTTGAAATCACGCCGGACAATCTTGCTGAATATGCTGGCGTACAGAAATATCGCCACGGTATCGGTGAAGAAGAAAATCAGGTTGGTGCCGTAACTGGTCTGGCCTGGACTGAAGTGGGCGGGGAGTTGCTGACGATTGAATCCGTCACTGTCTCTGGCAAGGGTCATATCAAGACGACCGGCAAGCTCGGCGACGTGATGAATGAATCGATCCAGACAGCGCTTTCTTTTGTGAAGGCCCGCGCGCCTTCTTATGGGATCAAACCCAGCGTCTTCAGTCGCAAGGATATCCATATCCATCTGCCCGAAGGCGCTGTGCCAAAGGACGGGCCATCGGCTGGTGTCGGAATAGTGACCGCGATCGTTTCAACCCTGACCGGAATTCCGGTTCGTCGCGATGTCGCCATGACCGGCGAAGTCACTTTGCGCGGGCGGATCTTGCCGATTGGCGGATTGAAGGAAAAACTGCTGGCGGCTTTGCGCGGCGGGATCACCACGGTATTGATCCCGGCGGACAATGAAAAAGATCTTGTCGAAATTCCGGAAAACATCACTTCGCAATTGAAAATCATTCCGCTTAGCCATGTCGATGAAGTGCTTGCCGAGGCGCTGGCTGGCAAAGTCGAGGCGATTGAGTGGAGCGATGCCGACGAACTGGCAAGCCATGCAACAGCCCCGGTTGTCGAAGATGCGGGGTCAGCAGCGCGGCACTAAATTTCTTTCTCTATCGAGTCGCGATACTGAAACGTTAGTGAAACCAAGCCGTAAAATAATCGAAACCGTCAAAGCTTCTCAACCGTTCGTCCCATTTCCTGTCATTTGGCGTAAAAAATGCGGCTTTGGCGCAGAAAACAGCGGTTTTTCTTTGACACGCTCGGATAATTTCGCATTACTGCTGCCAGACAAAGGCGCGATTCAAAAGAATTGCCACCAGAGAAGGGGGGATACCCAGAATGAATAAACAGGATCTTATCAGTAACGTAGCGGATCACAGCGGCCTCAGCAAAAGCGATGCCGGCAAAGCGGTTGATGCCGTATTTGATTCCATCACAAGTGCATTGTCTAGCGGCGGCGAAGTTCGTCTCGTGGGCTTTGGCACATTCTCGACTTCAAAACGCAAAGCTTCTACCGGTCGCAACCCGCGCACCGGCGAACCAATGCAGATTCCAGCATCTACGCAGGCAAAATTCAAAGCCGGCAAGGGCTTGAAAGACGCCGTCAACTAAAAATCGGACCGGGGAGCAGAGTATCGCTCCCCATTTTTTTCGCGCTTTGTTCTAGAAATATCAGGCGGGACCTCGAAAAGGGGCCCGCCTTTTTCTATATATACGGGGTGTAACGCTACCCCGACCGGAATGCTGCCGGAGCAGCACCGGTAGGACGTATCTACCTTCAACGGCGACATGATGTGCTGCAAGTACGCTTGCGACCGCTGCGATACCGCTTGTCGGCAACCTTTTCCCATCCTGGCCGTTAATTCCTACATCAAGTGTTTTATTCAATTGGTAAAATTTGGAGTTTTCTATGGCAGGCGGTTGGGCGCGCGATGGCGCGGTGCAGGATCAGATTGACGATACGATTGCCGACGCGGTGAAGCGTGCGCGTGCCGATATGCCAACCGGAGAAGCCGCGAAATATTGCGTCGAATGCGGGGAAGAAATTCCTGAAGCGCGTCGCCGCGCATTGCCTGGCACACGAACTTGTGTCGCATGCCAGTCAGCTCGGGATGCGCACCGGGCGAATGTTGGCATCAATAGGCGCGGCAGCAAGGATAGCCAGTTGCGTTAGGCGGCTGCAATCCTTCCACCTTCGTTTCTCGCAGTTTAAAAATATCGGACGGAACCTGGAAGAGCGGATTATCTCTTCACGGGCAGCTGCGATATGTTGAATTGAATCATCTCCCTTGCTCAAGCTGCGTGACCGCCATATCTGAAAGCGACCCCGTTACGCTCGACGAGATTGAGCGCGCCTCTCGCATGCTCAAGAAGCTTCGCGTATCTGGCAAGACCAGTTAGCAAACATCAATTCCCAGATGCGCCATACGGGGCCGTGCCAAGGCCAGTTGCTCGTCAGCAAATTTGTCACCATCTCGATGCTTCGCTGTGAAAACGAACCGAAAATCGTTTTTTCGCCGCCGTTGTTCGCGCTCGGCTGCTTTATTTTTCAATATAACAGCATGATTTCAATCGTTTATATTTTAAATATTATAAGAATATATGGCCCGGTTTCGGTTCAGTTTACGCCTTTGCTAGTGAAGCTTCAATGTAGTGACGGAGCAAGTCAGTCAAATGGAGTGCATTATGAGCAATGTGCGGCAACGGAACGGTCTTCTATATTGTGAAATAGCAAAACGGTTTTCGAATCATCTTGATAACCCGTTCCTTTTGTCCTTATTTGGCAAAAGAGACGGGATTTTGAGGTGCACGATTCTATTCCGGAAGGGGGCGTTTTTGGGCCGGCAATCTGACTTTGCAAAGATGCTTTCTGGCTGGCAAGCAGGCAATAAAACTGCGGGCAACCTTCTTTTTTCTCAAATTGAAAATGAATTAATATTGATCGCCAGTGCCAAATTGCATCAGGAAAGTCACAGCTCCTTGTCCACGGGAGATCTGATCAACGAAGCGGTCATACGCTTGTCTCAGTTAACCGAACTGGAATTTCAGAGCAGAGCCCATATCCTTGCACTTGCTTCCCGGATCATGAAGCAAGTTCTGGTCGATCAGGCGCGAAAGAAACGCAGCGGCAAACGTGACCATATAAAGGTTACGCTAATCACCAACTTGCCGGATTGGACGTCACCGGTTGATTTGATCGACATAAATATGGTGCTCGAAGAATTGCGTGAAATTGACGAAGAGCGCGCCGATATTGTCGAAATGCGTTTTTTTGGCGGCATGTCAATTGGCGATATCGCGGTGGTTCTGGATTTGTCCGAGAGAACTGTCAAGCGCCGCTGGTCTTCGACCCGGGCCTGGTTGCACAATAGATTGAAGTCTTGATCCATGCCGGACCATGGCCCCCTTATCGAACTTGCAGCGATGGAGCTTTTCGAACTGGCGATGGAAGAAGCGCCTGATTCCCCAGAAGCTTTTATTGCCAGCGAAGCCTCCGCCGTGGAAGAGGTGAAACGGCGCGCGCTGGAGTTGCTCGCCGCCGACCGTATCCCGTTTAAGCCGCTGTGGACTGGTGGCGCTGCTGATCTGAATGATGACGATGATTATCTCGATCAAATCGGCGCCTATCGGATATTACGACTACTTGGCCGCGGTGGCATGGGTTCGGTATATCTGGGCGAACGGGCGTCGGACGATTTTGAACATGTCGTTGCTATCAAGGTCATCAAACGGGGTTTGCTGTCGGAAAGTCTGATCGAAAGATTCCGGCGGGAACGGCAGATATTGGCGCAGCTGAATCATCCGCACATTGCTCATCTGCACGATGGTGGAGAGACTGATGACGGAACGCCGTATATTGTCATGGAATATATTGACGGAATTCCACTGACCGAGTGGGTTGAGCGAGAAAAGCCGGGTCTGAAACGCCGTCTGGATCTGTTCCTCCAAATTTGCGACGCGGTAGAATTTGCACATCAGAATCTGATCATTCACCGTGATCTGACACCTGGCAATGTGCTTGTTGTCGCCGGTGATGATGCCAAACTGATCGACTTCGGTATTGCGCGCCCTACGGCCAGTGATAATGACAGCGTCGCAGGTTCGACCTTTACCGGGCTTAGCTTGACCCCGGGCTTCGCAGCGCCAGAACGCGCGCAGGGTGCGGCTGCCAATACCTTGTCCGATATCTATTCACTCGGCCGAATTTTAAACGCATTGACAGGCGATGATCGGCAGCCGGAGTTGACCGCTATTGCCAGCAAGGCTTCCAGCCAGGCGCCGGAAGATCGCTATCCCACGGTCCAGAGTTTGGCGAAGGACGTGGAAAATTATCGCCACAATGATCCCGTGACAGCATTTTCAAACGCGAAGCGGTACCGTTTGAAAAAATTCGTCGCCCGGCAAAAGCTGGCTGTCGGTGCGACCCTAGCCGTAATTGTCCTGCTTTTGGCTGGTCTTGGCGGAACGGGCTGGGCCTATAATCAGGCGGAAAAGGCACGTCAGGATGCTGAGCAGAGATTTGCTCAGGTGCGTGAGTTGGCCAATTTCATGCTATTTGATCTCTATGACGAGCTACAGCCTGTTCCTGGCAATACCAAGGCATTGAGCAAGATCGCTGACAAGTCGCGTTTCTATCTGGACGCCTTGAACCGCGATGGGCGGGCTGATCTCCAGCTTCAGATCGAGATTTCGCAAGGGTATAAGCGACTGGCGGATGTCATGGGGAACCCCAAGGGGGCCAATCTGGGACGGCGGGAAGAGTCGGCGAAACTGTTAGAAAAAGCATATAACCAGCTTGCGGCCTTACACAAAGCCAACCCGTCGGACGTGGCTGCGACCAGGGCCCTAGCAGAAGCCGCTTATGCGTTTTCCATGCATAAATTTATCGCTGATGATGAATCGGAATCACCGCGCAACCTGGCTCTGCAATCCATCGCTTTATATCAGCAAGTCATCGACAGGGGCCAAGCGTCTAAAGAAGACCGGTTGAACCAGTTGAAAGCCAAGCAGCAGGAAGCGGGTATTTATGTCTGGGAGGAGCGTGGCGCGGAAGGCATAGCAGCTTTCAAAAAGCTTCGCGGTGAGGTGAAGGCGTTAGCAAAAAAATATCCCGGTGATTATGACGTTCAGTCCCTGATCGCGTCAGTGGATACCGATTATGCCAATACCATGGGCTGGCATTTCGATGTTGTCGGGGGAGACTATCGCTTGCCGCTGAAAATCGCCTCTGACGCAATCGACCTGTATCGGGAACTGGATCGAAAACATCCTGCAGACCGGCAGGCGCAACGCAATCTGGTGTCGGCTTATTACAAGCGTGGCCAATTATTCTATGGGCTCGAGGATTGGAGCGCCTTGATCGCAGATCTCGAAAAGTCGCGCATTCTGGCAAAGGAGATACTGGACCGCGATCCCAATGATAGCAGTATGGAACGGATGATCCAGGCGGCCCAGGGGCAGATGGTTCCGGTTCTCGGTTTCCTCGGGCAGTTTGACCGTGCAATCAGGATGGGTCGGCAAAATCACGAGCGCAGGCTTGCATTATATGAAGCCGACAAGGATAATCCGGGGCGCTTTCGGGATCTGACCTATAGTCTGTTTTCCCAAGCTTCGATCATGGACTCTGCTGGACGGCACAAGGAAGCCTGTGCATTTTACCGTCGATCATCCGAGAACTGGAAAATCATCGAAAAACGCTGGAACCTGAACAAATTGGATCAGGAAAACGCGATCAAGGAAATTAACATGAAGCTAGCGGAATGTTAGCCGGACGTGTCCGCAAATCATCGATTCTGAAGCATCTGAGCCAGAGTAGGAGCCTATTAGAATAAATGCGCCTAAGGCATTGACCCACAACCTGATTCTTCGATGCTGCATTTTTCTCCACATAGCATGTTATGTGAATTGTCCGACCTGCAAAGCAGACCGAAAGTCATGCAGAGCACTGCTTTGTTTGAAAAAAATGGTAGACGCTGAGGGGTTCGAACCCACGACCCGCTGATTAAGAGTCAGCTGCTCTACCAACTGAGCTAAGCGTCCATATGAGTGGCTATATAGGGCCGGATTTTGTGAACGCAACCGCTTGCTTGGAATAATCAGTCAAAATCATCCGAATGCACCGCCCCGCCGACCGGGATGCCGTTCGATCGACATCAATATGCCGACGCAGATCATGATCGTCATCATCGACGATCCGCCGTGGCTGAGGAAGGGAAGGGGTATGCCCACAACCGGTGCCAGGCCCATCACCATCATCAGGTTGATCGCCACATAGAAGAAAATCGTCACCGTCAATCCCGCTGCGGTCAGCTGGGAAAAGCGGGTTTTCGCTTTCATCGCTACACCGAGACCCCAGCGGAACAGCAGGAAGAAGCAGAACAGCACCAAGATACCGCCGAAAAGGCCCCATTCCTCGGCCATGGTGGCAAAGACGAAGTCGGTGTGTCCTTCCGGCAGATAATCGAGATGGCTCTGGGTGCCGTTCATAAAGCCTTTGCCGAACAGGCCGCCGGAACCGATGGCGATCTTGGATTGGCTGATATGGTAACCGGAGCCCAAAGGATCATTTTCCGGATTGAGAAAGGTGGTCACGCGCCGTTGCTGATATTCCTCGAGCGCGAAGAAATAGGCTATGGGTGCCAATATCGCGATCGCAGCGCCGCCGCCGATGAATAGCCGCAATGGCAGTCCGGCGAGAAAGGCGATGGTAAGAGCGCCTGCCACGACGGTGATCGTCGTCCCGAGATCAGGTTGCAGCAATATCAGCGCGCAGGGCACCGCTAGCAGGGCAAATAGCGGCCAGATGGCGCCCCATGTCCGGATATGGCTTGGCGGCAGCAGGTCATAGAAGCGAGCGACCGCCAGGATGATCGCGACCTTCATCAGCTCCGATGGCTGGAGATTGATGAACCCGAGGTTGAGCCATCTCTGGCTTCCGCCACCGACCGCGCCGATCAGCTCCACGCCGAGCAGCATCAGCACCACGATCGCATAGGCCGGGAAGGCCATGGTTTTCCAGAAGGATTCCTTGAACTGCGAGAGCACGATTGCCATGACCACGAATACCATGAACCGGACCATATGCAGGCCGGCCCACGGGGTCAGGCTGCCGCCTGCCGCCGAATAGAGGACGATAAAGCCAAAGCTGGCGAGAACGAACAGCAGCAGGACCGTTTTCCACGGAAGTTGCGCGATCGGCGCTGGAATGAAATCACTCAATTTCTAGTCTCCGGCGCTGGCTTCGGAGCCAGCTACAGGGGCTTCCGGAGTCGCCGGAGCGGGGTTTCCCGCCATTGCCTTTTCGAGATTTCTTTTCGTGCGATAGGCCGACATTTTTATGTCCATGCGTTCCTGGATAGTGCCGCCCCAGGACTGTTCAAGGGGGGTCAAAGCATCCATCGCCTTTTCGCGATCATAGAGAAAGGTCAGCACGTCACGGGCGACAGGGTAAGCGGCTCCGGAGCCCCCGCCATGTTCGATCACCACCGAGCAGGCGTAGCGCGGATTGTCGAACGGCGCGAAGCAGATGAAGAGCCCGTGGTCGCGATATTTCCAGGGCGCGCTGCGTTTGCCGTTGGAAACACTGAGGCTGACGACCTGTGCGGTCCCGGTCTTGCCCGCCATCAGCACATTGTCGATCGGAAGCTTAGCGCGGCCGGCGGTTCCGCGGCCGTTGACCACTTCGCTCATCGCTGCCCGGACATAGGCAATATGATCGTCGGTGAAGCCAAGCGAAGGCGCGGGCTTGCGCGTCTTGTCGATTAGCATGTGCGGCATCAGCTTGCGCCCGGTGGCAAGCCGCGCTGCCATCACTGCCAGCTGCAAGGGGTTGGCGAGATAATAGCCCTGACCGATCGAGCTGTTTACCGTGTCATAGGTTTGCCATTTGCGCTTATATTTTTTTTCCAGCCAGGCCGGACTCGGTACGGTGCCGTAAAACTGGCTGGAGACTGGCAGTGGAAACTCCTGGCCCATGCCCAGAAGCTTGGCATAGTTCGCTACCTTGGCAAAGCCCACCTGCTGAGCGAAATGGTAGAAATAGCTGTCGCAGCTTTGGTAAATGCCCTTGGCCATGTCCACCTGTCCATGGTTGCCCCAGCAATGAAAAAAGCGGTTGCCGATGCGACGGCCACCGCCGCATATGATGGTGTCAGTCGGCAATACTCCCGCTTCGAGAAACGCCATGGCGTGCATCGGTTTGACGGTCGAACCGGGTGGATATAGGCCTTTGAGGATCTTGTTGCGCAACGGGACATGATCGTCTTCGGACAACATGCCCCATTCGACGGTGCTGATACCGTCCGAAAAGCTGTTGGGATCGAAACTCGGCATCGACGCCATTGCGAGTATGTCGCCACTATGGGTGTCGAGCACCACTACCGAACCGGATTCGGGGCCCAGTCGACGCGCGGCATATTCCTGGAGATCGATGTCGAGAGTCAATTGCAATGGCTTGCCGGGAGTGTCGGGGTGAGTGTTGAGCTCCCGGACAATCTTGCCGCGGGCGGTCACCTCCACCCGTTTCGCGCCGGGTTTGCCCTGCAACCGGTCTTCGAAGATTTTTTCCAGACCATCCTTGCCGATCTTGTAACCCGGAGTGATCAATATCGGGTCCGGATTTTCCTTATAGTCCTCTGACGAGGCTATGCCGACATAGCCGACCAGATGGCCGATGGCAGGGCCGCTGGGATAATTGCGCGAGAAGCCCTGGCGCGGCGACACGCCAGGCAGATCGGGCAATCTGACACTGACCGCCGCATATTGCTCCCAGTCCAGTCCTGTCGCCACCTGGATCGGTTGAAAACTGCTGGCCTGCGCCAGTTCGCGGTTGATCCGCTCCAGTTCTTCCTGATCGAGCGATAGAAGTTCGGCCAGGGTTGCGACGGTTTGCTTGCTGTCGCGCAACCGGTCGGGAATGATGTCGACGCGAAAATCGGTCTTGTTATTGGCAATCGGCTTGCCGTTGCGATCGACCAGCCAGCCCCGCCGGGGAGGGACGAGCGTAAGATTGACCCGGTTGCTTTCCGACAGAAGCTTGTAGCGCTCGTTTTCGGCAACCGAGATATAGGCCATCCGGGCAGCCAGCAGCACCCCGACGCCAATCTGCAATCCACCGATCACCGTCGCCCGTCGGGTGAAAGTAAGCTCCTGCATAGCACTGCTGATCGTTTTGGCCGGTTTCATGCGGCCACCCGCCAATTGTCGACCGCACCGACAAGGCGGGCAACAAACGGATAGAGCAGGATCGACAGCAAAATCTGCGGCACCAGCAGCTCAAGATTTAGAATATTGGATCGAAAATCGACAATCAACATGCCGCCTATTAGCACAATTATCATCGCTAGGGAGGCGATAAGCCAGTCTTGCCAATAGTCGCGGCGAACCGCTTTTCTGTCGACGGCTTCGAGCAGGATGAAGATGACCGACCAGAGAAAGGCGGCGCTACCAAGCGGCTGACCGCTGAAAATATCATCAATCACGCCCAGCGGAAAGCCGGCCCAGACCGGCCAATATCCAGGGCGGATCAGTCGCCAGGCCAGCACGACCAGCAAACCCATCGGCGGCAAAATCGGATAATCGGTGATGATCGGCAGAGCCGTGATCATTGAGCCGATGACGACGGTCACTGGCGGAATTACCGTGATTCGCAATTGGGAGGGTTGTCGACCAATCTTGGATTGATGGGAGCGCGGCACTATTCGCCGCTTTCTTCTTCTTCCGCGTCGGATAGCGGATTTTCCTCGATCTGGCGCATCGTTTCGGCCTGGAATATGGGCTGGACAATCGCATGGCTGACCTTGGCGGGATTGGCCAATACCCTGCCTATGGCGCCGGTTTCGGTTTTGCGTATGACGACAGCCACCGGAATGCCCGGACTATACAGACCGCCGCTGCCGGAAGTGATCATCAGATCGCCGTCCTTGAACGGATTGGTGCCGATGTTGATCGGTTGTATGTCCACTGTGCCATCGCCGCGACCGGTGGCAAAGGCGGGCAGGCTGTCGCTGGCGCGCTGGACGGGGGTGACATTCTTGCCATCCGAAACCAGCAGCACGCGCGCGGTCGTCGGGCCCGTTTCCAATATCCGGCCGACCAGTCCTTCGGGGGAGCGGACAGGCTGGCCAGGCAATAGGCCGCTATTGCTGCCGACACCCAGCGTCGCAATGCGGCGCGAACTTGACGCAGTCGAACTGATCAGCCGGGCCATGGCAATCGCATCAGGCTCTTCCTCGTCCAGCTTCAACAAGCGCTTGAGCCGTTCATTTTCCTGCTTCAGGGCACGGGCTTCCAGGATTTCTGTGCGATTTTTCTCGAGTTCCTGCTGCATGGCGGCATTTTTGGATGCTGCATTGAAATAGGCAGAAATTTCATCCCCGGCGTTGCCCGTGGCTCCGCCGATTTCGGAAAGTGACTTGCTGACCGGCGCCGTCAATTCTGCGCCGATTGTGCGAAGTGCCGAAAATCCCTGAGGATCGATGAAGGAAACGAGCAACAGGAGCAGTCCCAAGACCGCTCCGAAAATGCCCAGTAAATAGCTGGCGAAAATACTATATTGCGCCCGCTTGGAAAATCCTGGACGCCGATTATTTGGCGGCGCCATATCGGTTTATCCTTTCGCTTCCAATCGTTGTTCCATCATATGCTCAATATCAGGCGGTGGTTAACACGCCCCGGAACATCGGGTCTTCCATTGCACGACCGGTGCCGATGGCGACGCAGGCGAGCGGGTCTTCGGCAACCGTCACTGGCAAGCCTGTTTCATCGCTAAGGGCTGCGTCGAGTCCAGCAATAAGAGCGCCGCCGCCGGTCAGGACAATGCCCTGATCAACAATATCGGCAGCCAGTTCCGGTGCGGTATTTTCCAGAGCGATTCGTACGCCTTCGATGATCGTCCCGATTGGTTCGCTCAGCGCTTCGGCAATCTGGCCCTGGTTGATCGAAATTTCTTTCGGTACGCCATTCACTAGGTCACGGCCCTTGATATGGATGGTATGACCGACGCCATCTGCGGGAGCCTGTGCGACACCAAAATCTTTCTTGATCCGCTCTGCGGTGGTTTCGCCGATCAGCAGATTGTGGTGGCGGCGGACATAGGAAACGATCGCTTCGTCCATCTTGTCTCCGCCGGTGCGCACGGATGTCGTATAGGCCAGGCCGCGCAGCGAAAGCACAGCAACTTCGGTGGTGCCGCCGCCTACGTCGACAACCATCGAACCGATAGGTTCGGTCACCGGCATGTCGGCACCGATTGCAGCTGCCATTGGCTCTTCGATCAGAAATACCTGACGAGCGCCAGCGTTGGAAGCCGCATCGCGAATGGCGCGGCGCTCCACCGAAGTGGAGCCACTGGGAACACAAATCACGATTTCGGGATAGCTGAACAGCTTGCTCTTGCCGTTCACTTTCTGGATGAAATGCTTGATCATCTGCTCGGCCACGTCGATGTCGGCGATCACGCCGTCGCGCAGCGGGCGAATGGCTTCGATGCTGTCCGGTGTTTTGCCCATCATCATCTTCGCGTCATTGCCGACCGCTTTGACTCGTTTGACACCGTTGATGGTTTCAATCGCGACAACAGATGGTTCGTTGAGAACTATACCCTGACCGCGCACATAAACCACTGTATTAGCGGTGCCGAGGTCGATCGCCAAATCTTGCGAACGGAACTTGAACAGATTTTCAAACATATTTTTGTCCGTAATTTCTAATATTTGCAGGCCTTGCTGCAACAATGAATCCAAGCGATAGTCAAGCTGAACGGGTCATGAGGTTAACCATGGGAATCGCCCAAAAAATCAGGGGTCGCTTGGCAAGGTCGCTTGGGCTAGGAACAGCGATATGTCAATAAGAAGACTCCCAAATAGCCTGATAAATCGGATCGCTGCCGGAGAGGTTGTCGAACGTCCCGCCAGCGCCCTGAAAGAGCTGGTCGAGAACGCCATCGATGCCGGTGCCAGCCAGATCAATATTCGCCTAGAGGAGGGCGGTCTGGACCTTGTCCAGGTCTCCGATAACGGTTGCGGGATGAGCCGGGATGACATTGCGCTCGCGCTCGAACGCCATGCGACGTCGAAGCTGCCTGACGAAGCGATCGAACTGGTAACGACCATGGGATTTCGCGGCGAAGCCTTGCCCTCGATCGCCAGCGTGGCGCGTCTGACGATCGAAAGCCGGATGGCCGGTGACGATGGCTGGTCGCGGGTGATCGATCATGGAGAACTGGTCGATGAAGGGCCAACGGCGATTCCGCCTGGAACGAAAGTGCGGGTAGAGCGGCTGTTCGGCAATGTCCCCGCACGGCGCAAATTCCTGCGCACCGCGCGCAGCGAATATGCGGCGTGCACCGATATTGTCCGGCGACTGGCCATGGCACGGCCCGATATCGGCTTCACGCTCGAACATCAGGGACGCAAGGCGATTGCCGTGCAGGGCGGGGAAACCGGGCCAGAGCGGGTTGCCGCGCTGACCAGCCGCGACTTGCGCGCCAATAGTGTTGGCGTCGATCTGCAGCGGGAATCGATTCGCCTGACCGGGGTGGCTGGTCTGCCAACCTATAATCGCGGCGTCGCCGATCATCAGTTTCTGTTCGTCAACGGCCGTCCGGTCAAGGACCGGTTGCTGGTCGGTGCTGTCCGGGGCGCTTATGCTGAAATGCTGGCGCGGGACCGCCACCCGGTGGTCGCCCTGTTTATCGAAATGCCGCCCGAATTGGTCGATGTGAACGTCCATCCGGCCAAGACCGAAGTGCGTTTTCGCGAACCGGCGATGATCCGGGGCATGATTGTCAGCGGCTTGCGCAAGGCGCTCGACGAAGGCGGATTTCGCGTTGTCCAGCGGCCTGCAGATTCGGCGCTGTCGAAATGGCAGAGTGAGCCGATGGCACCCGATCCGCAATCCAGCATATTTACCTCGCAGGGCAGGTCGAATGTAGCGCAACAACCTTATCCATCCGCAGCCGTTCAAGATGGTCACAGCGCCTTTGCCGGTTTTGATCAGAACGAGGATATTGCACCGCTGATGGGTAGAGCAGAGGAGGCCGCCGGGCCGGTACCCGAAGCCGCTCGCCACCCACTCGGCATTGCTCGCGGACAAGTCGCGAAAACCTATATTGTCGCCGAGGCCGAAGACGGTCTGGTGATCGTCGATCAGCATGCCGCGCATGAACGGCTAGTCCTCGAGCGCATGCGCAAGGCGGTCGACGGTGGTAAAGTGGCATCGCAGGCTTTGTTGATGGCAGAAGTGGTCGAACTGGATGAAAATGCCTGCGACCGGCTCGAAGGACGCGTAGCGGAACTTTCGGAATTCGGGCTGGAACTGGAGCGGTTCGGTCCGACGGCGATGCTGGTTCGGGCTACACCAGCGATGCTTGGATCGGGCGATGTCAAGGAACTGGTCGCCGATCTCGCCGATGAACTGGGTGCTTATGATGAAGCGCTCAGCCTCAAGGAGCGCGTGGACCATGTAGCATCGACCATGGCCTGTCATGGTTCGGTACGGGCAGGGCGGGTGCTCAGCGTTGCGGAAATGAATGCGCTGTTGCGCGAGATGGAAGTGACTCCCCATAGTGGCCAGTGCAATCACGGGCGTCCCACCTGGGTAAAGCTTGCGCTTGACGACGTGGAAAAATTATTTGGCCGGAAGTGAGACAATGGGTGTGAAATTAGCAGCTTATGTGGTTCTTGGGTTGATGACGGCCAATGGTGTCGCGGTTCAGGCGGGTCCCGTGGCTAAGCTTCAGGCCGAAGCCGTTCCGGAACAAATCAATGATGGATCTGATCAAGTCGAACCCGATCTGACCGGCTACTGGCAGCAGGATGACGGCCAAATCTTCTATTTCGAACATTCTGGATCCAGCCTGGTTTCCCGCCATGTGAAGCGGTCAGCACGCAACAATGAAGATGACATTGATTTCACCGCAACCGTGCACGGTAACCTGATCTATGGCGCGCACCGCGGTCCGTTTTCCCGTGTCATGCAGGAAAAATGTTCCAACCAGATATGGGTGGGCATGGGGCTGACATTGAATGACGGTCGCAATCAATTGGTGGGATTTCGAGGAGACCGGGCCGTCGATCCAAAAAATTGCAGCGCGAAGAACGCAGACACGGTTGCGCTTGTCTATACAAAGGTCGCCGATGAAGAGGGCAATCCGTTCGAATAGCTTCTGACGAATTTCTCCGGAATCAGGGTTTCAGCGCCTGCTCGAACGGAGCAAGGCTGCCGTCGCTGGCAGCCGGTGTCACGCCCGCCAGACTGGCGACAAGCGAATAGACGTTCACATTGTCGAAAGCCGGTAGGTGACCGCCGGCGCTGATAGCCGGTCCGCTTGCCAGAAAAAATGCCATCATGTCGGGTTCCCGGTGGTCATAGCCATGACCGCCACCGATGCCGGTCATCCATTCCGGGACATCCTGATAAACCACCCAGCCGATTTCCGGCAGGCAGAGGATCGCGGGAACGCGCGGATTTTTGCCATAAGCGAAATGGTCGGGAATATTGTCGCGGTCCCAGCACTGCATATGCTCGTGCGGGCGGACAAAGGCCGCACGCAGCGCATCGATATTGCCATCTATCGGCTCGAGTCCGGCATAATTTCCGTCTTCGACCAGATGATATTGATCGCGCGCGATGATCCGGTCGAGTTGAATGATCCGCTCCGGCGCGGTTTCGGTCATGCCGTGATCCGAGGCGATGACGAAATTGACCGGCTGCCCCATGCTGTCCAGCTGCTGCTTCAATCGCCCAATTTCACTGTCCACTGCCGTGATCGCGCTGTGCAGTTTTTCGCTCGGCGCGGGACCGAAATAATGACCGGCGGTATCTACGGTATCGAAATAAAGCGTCACCAGCTTGGGCCGGATATTGGCTGGTCGCCGCATCCAGTCGACGACTGCATTGATCCGCCGGTCATTGGAAAGCTTCTGGTTGAACGGCCACCAGTCTGCCGGCCGGATACCATTGAAATCCACTTCTGATCCGGGCCAGAACATTGTCGCCGAACGGATGCCCTGTTTTTCAGCGGTAATCCAGATCGGTTCCGCCTGATTCCACCAGAATGGATCCTGGGTGGACATTTTGAAAACTTCACCTGGTCGTGCGGTATCTTCCATGGTGTTGCCGACAATCCCGTTATGATCCGGTGTTTTGCCGGTCACAAGGGTCCAGTGATTGGGAAATGTCTTGCTCGGGAAAGACGGGCGCATCGGGCCATAAATGCCCGTTGCGGCCAGCGCGCTGAGATTGGGCGTAATCCCGCG
>TARA_R110000824_G_scaffold17339_1_pt1 | contig 16365 bp, 20 predicted proteins | sample TARA_R110000824 | Tara Oceans TARA_R110000824 (sample SAMEA4397747) | marine metagenome | biome: Polar Biome; feature: [MES] marine water layer (ENVO:01000295) within the mesopelagic zone...; material: water (ENVO:00002006), including particulate matter (ENVO:01000060) such as......
CCCTGTTGTTCCGTTTCTATTTTAATCTTAAAAGCTTCACATTTTTGTTGATCAAAGTCAACTCTAACCTGATATTGCATAACGTCTTTACCACCGTAAGCTATAGCTGTAGTAAATGAGCCTGTTGTCCCTCCAGGGTCTCCATAGTATCCTTTCTCGACTCCAGTTGATTTTATCTCTAATCCAGGTTTTCCATAATCAAAAACTTCAGTATAGTCGGTAACATTTATAACTTTCGATTGAGAATAATAATCATCATAATTATAGGCTATACTAACCTTTAATTGATGTGGAGAAAAATACTCTCCAAGTATTAACATCCTGTAGATTCTCATAGCTCCTTGTTTAACAAATGGGTTTATCCATCCTGTTTCAAAGGCTAACTCTATCGGCGAACCTGCATCATCATAGTTAGTACTTTGTTTATACAAACTGCTACCATTTCCATCTTTATGAACGTAATAATAGTCTGAACCTATAACAACCGAACTATCTCCTTTATGGTTACTAAAAATAGACCAAAAGCCTCTAAAATAATTAAACACCAAGGCTTGTCCATCAGAAGTTAAATACCTAACTTCATTATCTTTGGGGTAAATATCCCCCTTAGTAATTGTCAAATGATTATAATCCTCTAGGGCAGCCCCAACATAATTAAGCTGAAGTGACCGACTTAGGACGTGAATACCCTTATGGGACTTAAAAAAGATACCTGCAGGAGTTAAAACTACACTGTTTTTAACACTACATCCCATATCAGATGATATAAGTTGAGGTTCAATAAAAGTATCCTGTTGCCCTAAGTTATTAGGTCCATCCCCCGAAAGATAGAAGATTGCATTTTCTTTAAAAATTATAAGTTTATCATCCATCGTCTTTAGAGCCGTTATATCACCCCCTACTTGAGACACTAAAATGCTAAGAGTATCATTAAATTCAACTCCAACCTTAGAGCTTAAAAGCTTAGAAAATCTAAGTTCTAACTTATTCTCTAATCCTGCTAAGAATAAACGGTTTTTAAAACTTGAAATTACAGAGCACGAAGGAGGGCTAGTATTTTCTAACTCTCCACCTGTAGTATAAATGACTTCATTATTAATTAAAACTGCATCGGTAGTTTTATCTAAAAAAGACATAAAATCTGCAGTAGGTTGATTTACTATAGGATCAAATGTTTGAGACTTAGTAGTTTCATTATCACCGTTTAGTCTATAGAACAAAGTTCCATTTTTAGTTGTTCGGTATAATTCTACATAAACATCTTCTTTTTGTGTAAGATTTAAACTAGGAATTATAATTTCTGCTGAAAGAATGTAGGCTACTCCAGAAGTTCCAGCATAACTCCAACTAAACTGAGCAGAAGGTCCTGAACGATGAATGTTACCTTGAGCATCCGTCCAACTGTAAATAGCTTTGTAGTAATAAACATCTGTATCGCCTGTACTAGCAGGTTTTTGAAAAGTATAATTTGTACTTGTGCCTGCAGCTAAAGCTCCTTCAATTAAAAACTCCGCAGGATAATTAAAGTTTTGTTCTACTAAAACATTTCCATCATAGGCTTTTATCTGTCCACCGGAAAAGTTTAAATTCTCTGCTAACTCTTCGGTTTGATTAACAATTTCATTACTAAAATCTAAAATACTGCTATTAACACCATATAGAGAATAATAACTAGTATTACCTTCTGTTCCACTTTCTATAATTCCTTGTATTTTTGAAGTAAATAAAAACTTTTCAGTTGTAATTTGTGGCACATCACTAAGACTTGGAATAGTATAATTAGCATTAACATTTGTTCCAGAATAATTAGAAAACATAGTAGAGCCATCTTGTCTTTTTCTAGTAGAATTTAAAAGACTTCCACCTGAGTTTTGACTAATCTTAGCCTGAATTGAGCCATCATTTTTTGCTGTATAATAGGTAGCAAATAATTCGGTTTCTCGTATAACATTTATATAAGCGTTTTGATCTTGTATAAAAGCTTTTGTAGCTAGACCAACTCCTTTCATAATTGTAGAAGCTGTTCCTGCTGTAGACGTACTCCAAGCATAAGTACTTTTTCTTACATGATATTGTGACCAAGTATTTTTTAGTTCAGCTTGAGTAGAAACTCCTGTAGTTCCTGCATTTATATTATATAGTGTAGGATTTATTTGATAAACTTGATAAAAAATTTGATAATCAAGCCCATCTACTGACACAGCAGTAATGGTTCTAATTGAGTGAAATCCAGAGGAAGTTACATCTTCTACAGTAACAGGAGCTTTAAGTTGAGCACAATCAGCACCTAATATTGCAAACTTTACAACCCCACTCCCATTAGCTGTTGCTAATATAAATTTTCCAAAAGGGTCAATTGATAAGTCTATAGCATCGTGCGGAGTTATAGCTACACTAAAAGGATCTATATTTGTAGTTACTGTAGCACTTCCTGCAGGTTTTCTAGCAAATCTTAACTCACTAGCAGAGCTATCATAATAAGCTATAATCATTGCCAACGAACTAGAAGCTACATCGTATCTTTGATCTGAAGCTAAAGTAACTACAGTCTGTTCTGAGCCAAAGGCTCCAGTAGCATCAAAAGCTAATCCGTCTCTAAGGTAGCCGAGTAGGTCAAAGACTTGATATTTTAAAACCCTAGAACCATCAGTTCCAAATAAATAAATTTTTTGATCTGCTACAGCAAGTCTAAGATTTCCTGTTCGAGTAGAACTTGGAACAGTTGTATTATAAGTTACATAAGAGCCAGACACGTTGTCTACAACAGAAATTTTATGAGCCGAACCTTCCATGTAAACAAAAACTTTATAGTTTTCCATAAAAGCACATTGAAGTTGACTTTGTTCTTTTCTATTTTGAACTACTACATTAGATTCTGGAACAACTGCATCATAACTTCCTTCATTCTGAAATACTCTAACACCTTCACTATAACTATAAACTTGATCTCTAGATACCCATAATAGTTGATTTTTAAATTTAGAAACTCCAATTACAGGCTCATTAAGAGTACCTCCAATTGTTTCTCCTTTTATTTTTTCATAGCCAAATCTTTTATCAAACTCACCTGTCTTAATATAAGACGCATTTTGTACTAATTCAAATTGACCAAAGGGAAGATCCTTTTGATCAAATTTAGTATTAATGCCTTGATCTAAAGATAGAGGCAATATTTGTTTTACAAGAGCCATTAATCCTCCTAAACAATATCAAAGCTACTAGTATTTCCTCTATTTATAACAGTAGCTGAGCCACGGTTAGAAGAAATTACATACGTTCCTGCGCCATCTATTTGATCTGTTCCCGATGCTGTTATAGTAATATTATTTGTAGCAGCGTTTCCAGAAATATCCTTTACTACAAAAAACCTTCCTGCTGTCATTCCTGCAGCTCCTGCAGAAGGTAGGGTCAACGTACAAGCTGTAGCAGAGGTATCTATAAAATAATAGGATATGTTATCTGTTGCGGTTATAGAGGCAGTTCCACTTAAAGAACTTGAAGCAGCAGAGAATGCAATAGCTGCAACCCCTGTAGAGCTTATAACTCCTCCATCAGTTATTCGAACCTGATTACTAGCAAGGTCATTATAGTATAAATCTCCTGCAGCTACATAAATTGAACTTGGAAAACTTGCAGCACTTAAAGCAGCAGCTTGAGAAGCAAAGCTTCCAAACTTCATATTAGTAGGAGCATAGTCTGTTGTCCCAGGAGAAAAGTCTATATTCGCATCTACTGTTAAAGCAGCGACTCCTAGACTCTTACCACTTGTAGCATGATCATGAGCATCAACTAAAGTTAAAGCAGCATTTAAATCACTAGCCCACGTAGGTCCTAAACGTTCCCCTGGAGTAGGTAAGGTCAAACTCATATAAGTTGTTGTACTTGTTTCTGCCATAATTATTTCCTAAAATATCCAAAAGTAAACGTTAGACATACTGGTAGTTCCTGGTATTTGAAAGTTTATAAATTTCTTTCTATTATAGTTGTTACCGTTTGAATCTGTAAGAGATTCGTAAACATCTATTGCTGCAAACTTTCTTACTACAAACCAACCTAAAGGTTCTCTACCGAGTTTATGCTCTATTAAATTATCTACACTGTGAGTTAAATCTATTTCTTTTAAATAAACCCCATTAACTATTTGAGCGTCTATAATAGGATTAACGGATTGCTCTATGTTATCTTGTAAACTGCCAAATTCACTTGCAATTGGAGATTCAGGTGGGATATAAATCTTCTTAAATCTCCGTACAGTCATTAGGTGCCCCTTGTAAAGCCAAAATCATCATTAGCCACATAAATGTCTGACACTGATAAAGGTGAACCTGCATCTCTGTTATTAGCAGCTTCTTCTATTCTACGTTTCATATTAACTTTTTGTGCCATAAGAACACTAACATCACTCTCTTCTTTTTGTAAACATTTTATAGCTGCATCTATAACTACGTATTCTGCATAACCATTTATGTCTGCAAAAGTTGTAGCTGATGTAGCAGGAGTAGCACTATCAAATTGTTGTGCTGTAGGAATAAACCAAACTTTAACTTCAGTAATTCCATCAGGTGTAGGAGTAAAAATTATATTCCCTCCAACCATCCTGTATCTTATATTTGTTAAACCAAGGAGACTCCAAGTTCCCCAATTGTTGTATAAATTTCTTTCATTAAAATTAAATGGAGACAGTGTAAAATAATCTGAACCATTTATTTTAGCATCCATTCCTCTAAGTTTATAGAAGTTAGAAATGTTTGGTCCAGACGTAGAGCTATGAATAGGATACGAGTCTGTACCTGCTACCGTATTAAACGTAGCACTGCTAACATAATAATCTTGTCCATACGTTTGTACAAGAATATCATGCAATTCTGATAATGCAGCATTTATATAAGTCTGAACTTCTACATCAGAGACGAAAAGGTTAGACTCCATGTCTGCTCTTTGCCTTACTCTAGCCACCAATTTGGCTTCAGTTATAGCCGCCATAAAACCCCCAAAAAGAGGAGGGCGTTAGCCCCCCCAATTAGTAATCGTCTTTAACACATTTTTTAATAAACATCTTAAGGCATTTAGAAAACTCTTCTTTGTAGCTTTCCTCATCTCCTTCGCCTCTAACACATTCTTTTATAGCTTTTAACATTCCATCTACTTCTTCCTTGTATTTTTCGTAGACTTCATGTTCTTTTTTCTCTTCATGTTCAACAAAATCTTCGTTAGACTCTTTGCCGTTTTTGTAATGATCTTTCATCTTTTCAATGATGATTGATACCATACCACCTTTGTCTTTCTTAGGACCCATCATAATCATGATTAACTCCTTTAAACACCTATACCGGCAAGGCTAGAGTTTTTAAGAACAACCATAAAATGGATTGTCTCACTGTTACCTGGATCAGCTTCATCTCCGTTAGACTTTAGACTGAAAAAATCAATTTGACCATCAGTAGAAACACTTGGAGCACCTTGTAGTTGAAAACCTACTCCACCTGCAGTTGAACCTATAGCAGTTGATTTTTGAATATCAAAGTAAGCGCCAAAAAAGTGACTATATTTATCAACATCTCCACCTGGAGTACCAAGCTCAATTCTAAAATGTCCAGCACCTACTCTATAAACAGCTTTAACACCAACACTTTTTGAATTAGTTAGTAGTGAAGCTGTAGATGCAGCAGTACTGTCAGTAACAAATTGACCATGAATTATTTTTATTTCTTTGTCTAAGGCTTGTAGCCTTTGAAAACTTCTGTTTGCCATTTTTTTTCTCCTTTAGTCAGAGTGGAAGCAACCACGCTGCAGAAAAAGAGGAGCCGTTGTGACCCCTCTATATTAATTATGTTAATGCAACCCTAACGTTAAAACCAGGAGCACGACACCCTAATTGGGCATAGTATCCGATTCTAGCTTCTACAGCATCAGCAGTTGACTCTCTTAGGAACTTAAGTCCGTCAGAGTCTAGAATCTTAGGAGCTTTACCAAGAGAGTAAAGTTTCCAAACATCCATTTGAAGCATATAAGCAACACCATTAGGACAGTTTTGATCTGGAACAACTTTGATAGGACCTCTAGGACCATGAATCAAAATTCCTCTAAATCCAATTTCAGGGTTAACTTTAACGTCAACATAAGAAACTTTTGAACCTAGAGCTTTTTCAAGATCAGCAAAGTTATTATAGTTCATAAAACAAACATCAGGTTTTCCACCTTCTCTAGCAACTCTAGCAGCAGCGCCAATAAGAGCTTCTTCAAGAGGCAATGAACCACCGGCAAATCTTATACCACCAAGTCTAGAAGCATCTGCACTTCTGTTAACTCCAAAGAAAGAGTCCGTACTAGCAGGAGCAGATTCAGGAAGCCATGACCCTAGACCAGATAACATAGCATCTTTATCACCTTCGATGTAAATTTTAGCAGCAACTGTACCACCAACAGTAGATACGTTATCGCTAAATTCAATAACACCTGTATCTCTGTTAATAGCATCAATTGTACGAATTGTAGTACCCGAACCGAAAACAAAAGAACCACCAACTTCAAAGTTAGTTACATCTTGAATAGTAGCAAGAGTAACAGTATCGTTAGTAGTTGTTCCGGTAGAAAGAGCGCCAACTACTCCAAGAGAACCTGACCCATCTCCATAAAGGTTTATAGCCAGTGATCGGGTAGCAGATTCAATAGCTCCATCAATTTCAAAAGTAGCAGCTTCGATAAATGCGTTAGCATTACCTTTTGAAGCCTCTATAGTTTCGTTAGCAATTGAAGCAATAGCGTAATCAGCTTTTCTAGTAAGTAAAAATGCTTTAAGTTGAGAAGCAGATTTGTTAGTAACTGCTTTAGCAAAATCAGCAGATCGACCCATTGGAATCCCGTATTTTACAGGAAGCTTAAGGTTTTCTCCACCAAAGTCTTCGTATTTTGAAAGCATAGCCAAGAATGGATTATCCTTGTAGACCATATTTTCGATTTTTTCATCTGTGTAATGCTGCTTTAAGGCTGCAGCAAAAGTTGTCATATTAAGTGCCATTTTAAAACTCCTTTAAGTTTAAGTAATTATTCATCCCATTGTAACATTTTTGCCATTGCGCTTTTTGATTCTTCTTCTGATAACTTTCTAGCTACTCTTTCATTCGCCTGAGCAGAGTGGGCGTTCGACAGGGTTACTTGCGACTGTCTTTGTGGTTCTTGCTCGTTGTTTCCAGTGTTAAACTTGGAACGAATTTTACCTAGTTGTAAAAGCTTTTCAGCTTCTTCTTCTAAGTAATTTTCAACCGCTTGCGCAGCTTCTTTAATATCCAAGATTTTGCCAGTTTCATTGTAGTGTTCCTCAATTACGTCGTAAACTACATCCTTTGCGTCGTTTGCTTGTACTAGTTCAAAATCTTCTCCATTAGAATTAACAAAGGATTCTATTTCATTTTGGAAACCTAGCTTGATATCCTCATACCTTTGTTCTTCTAAACCTTTTTCTTTTTCTACCAATCTACTTTCTAAATCCTCAAACTTAGACCTATAGTCGGTTTCAAGTTCTTCACGCATTAACTTCATTTGCATATCAGGAGTAAGTTTTCCATCATTTAAAGCTAATTCAGTTAGCTTATCATAACTTAAACCTACAGACTCTAATGCCTTTAAAGGATTTTGCCTTAGTTGAACATCAAAGGGAATTTCAATCTCCTTTTGAGGTTCTTTAGCAGCAAATCTTTGCTCTAATTCAGCAATCCTTTGTTCGTACTCTGCTTCTCTTGATCTAACTTCTTTCTCTTTTCTGCTCAAAGCAGCAAATTTGCGTGAGAAATCATCATTCTTTTCTGGCTCATGTGCAGCTTCTAAGGACTGTTCTACTTCCTCTACTGCTGATTCCGAAGAATCTTGGTTTGATACTACATCATTAAGATGTTCGTGACTGTTGTTCTCCATTTTAACTCCTTTAGCTTTTGTGGGCGTAGCCCGATCTAGTGATCTACTTATTGTTCTTCTATTATATTAGCCTGTTCTTCTATTATTTCTTCCCCTTCTACAGGTTGTTCTTCACTTAAGTCGATAGCTCCTGTAAGTAGAGGATTTTGTTCTTCTGGAATATTTTCAGCTACTTCTGCTGCTGCTGTAGCTGCCCCTTGCTCTGCTAAATCCTGAGTCATTTGTTGCGGAGTAGGTACTTCTTCCTGTGCTCTTTGTAATAAGTTCTGACAATCTTCCATAAACTGTCTTAAAAGCTCTAATCTATCTTGTGGAGCACCTTGTACCTTAAACATTAGATACGCTTGCTGGGTCTTACGAATAGCATTTTCAAGGTTCTGATAAGGCTCTGGAGGAAAATATTCTCCTCTATCCATCATAGTTTCAATCATTTGTTCTAAATTAGTTGAATCAGCATTCAATAAGTTCATCGAAGCCTCTAAATCAGGAAAATCTAACAACTTAAGAGCATCTTGTTTATCAATAAATCCTGCACCTACTAAGTCTTGAATGTCTGCCAACCTAGCTGCAGGAGTAGACGAGAGTGCAGAAGTGGGAAAAATTTGCATTAAATACTTATCAGCATCCATATTAACATCTTTCCAACTAATGGTTTCTACGAATTTACCATCTTTGGCTTTAACTTTAAAATCACCTTCAGATTCATATAACCCTTTAGCCATATCAATTATAATTTCTGCAGCATCCATAAAAGCTTTTTCATACCTTTTGGCTACCGACATAAACCGTTCAGTTTCAAGGTCGTTAAATTCTCTCAGGGCTTTACCTGAGTCTAATCCAGAAGGTTTTAATGATTGAGCTGAAAGTTGAGATACTCCTGATATTTCATAAGCTCTCTGGTATAAACGATCTAAATGAGAAAATAATTCTGCTGGAATACCCCCTAAAGGAGCATAAGCAGGAGGAGTACCAGCGTACTTTATAACTCCACCAATTCTGTTATTTAAATGTGCCGAGACAATTTTTGAACTTGCTTCAACCAGGAGTTTTGGAACACTGACCAAATGCATTGAAACTTGTATAGTTCGGAGTATTTTGTTGATCTCTAACTGGATGCCTTGTAACTGCTCACACAAACCTTGACCAAAAAAGCCAACAGGTCGATCTCCCCATTTAAAGAATACAAAGGGGAAATAATCTTTTTCATAATCTTCTTCAAATAGTGTAACAGTGGAAATACAAATAGTATGTTTTCCATCTTTAGCGTCTGGTCCAGACTTTAAGTGCCAAGATTCAATAACTTTAATCATGTCTTTAGCTGTTGCACTTTGACCATAACTCTGAGAATCAGGATAAGATGCAACATCAATCTGAGCTTCATGTTCAGGAAACATTGCTTTTAATACAGATTTTTCAATAAATTTTTCTTGATGAATTTGACGAGGTTTACCATAATAGGCTTCTATATCGTCAACTTTGATTTCACTAATAATAACTCTTTCTGTCTTGATTTGCCCATTTTCTATAAAAACTTTAATACAACCTGTTCCAAAAATACAAGCATCTTGGAATGCCATAGAAGCTTTTTCATAAAATTCTGAGTAAGAATAAATACCTTCCACAAATTTTGTTAGCTTTTTCGCTTTACGTTGTAGACTGAAATCACCCCCTGAAGTCAAAAAAGTAGCTTTAGGTTTATTTTTAGTAATTTTTGATACTACAGTATCAATAAGAGATTGAATAACGTTAAGAGTAACCCTATTGGTTACCGAATAAGATGCTTCTATCCTACTATACGAGTAGGCTCCAAGACCCATTTGTTGATAATTTCCATATAATCTAGCAAATCTAAGATTGTCTGCTTCCCTATACGTTTGTCTGTTGTCTAGGGCACTTACATATGCAAAAAGTTCTTGGTATAAATTGTTTTTACTAGCTAACCACCACCGATTGCCATTTATTTCAAAGTTCAATTTTTACCCCTACGGATTCGATGACCAAAACATTAATTCATCATCTTCTTTTTGTTGTTGTTCTTCTTCAAAATTTGATTCATCAGCAACTGTTTGTAGTTTTTCTGCGTAACCTTGGATATTCTCTACAAATGCTAATTCAGATAGTTCAAATTGAACGCCTTCAATTTTAAACGATTTTACTTTATGTTCTTTACACCATTCTATGAACAGCTTAACATCTTCTAGATTCTCTAACATAGCTGTCTCCTATTGTTCATCTATTATATTGTCCAATTCTTTTATATCCTCTTCGTATAATTTTTGCAAGTTATACGCATAGGGGTCTTTTTTTCTCTCTTCACATTCTTCAGCTTCTCTAGCTTCTAATTCTTTCATATAAGCATCTGTACCATCCTTAGGTTTGATTGTAGGTTTTTCAGACAAATAATGCCTACACTCACGCCAAGCATATAAAACTGCATCACAAATGTCAGAGTGATAAGTGTCTGATATTTTAGGTTTTTCTGGATTACGAATCTTAGAGTCCTTATCCCATTGAACTAACATACAATCTTCTTCAAATATAGAATTATTAAAAGCCTTAAATCTTTCAGTTCTTAGATCATCATTTAAAAGTTCTATAAATTCTACCTTTCGGGTCTTATCAGCAGCTTCGATATTAAGACCGTGTCGCATTCGCAACTCTTCCTGAATCTTTTTACCTAAAGCTCCTGCGTCCATGACCATTCTTATAGGATTATACAAGTCCTTGTATTCTTTAATAACAGCTACTAACTGACTAATATTTTGTTTATTTTTTACATGTTCATCTACTAAGTAGACTTTTTTGTGGTGCGTGTTGTACCCGATAACGGCGATAGCATCCGAGTCGTTATAGCCAATATCAATTCCAATAATATAATTCCAATCCCCAGCAGTAGGCAGGGTATTATAAATATTCCTAACCTTACTAAACTTAAACACCAACGCATCTTCATCTTCCACCCACTTTCCAAATGTCTCCCTAATATAGGAGGGGTCTGATTCGTCGATCCCACGTATTATCCTTTCTTCTCTTAGTATCTCCTCTAAATTAAGTTTTGGAGGAAAATGCATATAGGGGTTATCAAAGGCAGTCCAGTGATGCGCCTTCCAGTTTTTAGACTGAGAGTAGTCATAAAATATTCCTGCTTTAACTGGACCTGGAGTACCTGTTAAGTATAGTTGTCCCCGTTTATCTCTTAGTGCTGGAATGATAATATCATTTATAAGTTCCTTTAAGTAGGACCTAAATGATTGACACTCATCTATGTAGCACTTCATTAACTTCCAACCTCTAAACTTTTCAATTTCAGTACGGTCTTTAGCTCCTGCAATGTAAATCTTTGACTTGTTTGGAAACGTTATTGTTAGCCTAACATTATCTGTCTTACATTCTAGTTCGTACTCTTCAACAATTTTAAGTAAATCTGACCATATGATAGCTCTAGCCTGTTGCTGCGTTATAGTAATATAGAGCAAGTTAACTTCATCATTACTTGTAGCACTGTCTATCATATCCGCAGCTATGCCAACAGTCTTACCTGCTCTACGAGAACATACAGCATTTCTAAACCTAGAACCTTTTCCTCTAAAGAAGTCAACCTGCTTTTTAAAACAAAATTCTTTAAATATAAATTGAGGTTTTTCAGCTTTTGTTTTCCTTTTCTGAATCTCCGCTACCAGAGCTTCCCTGTTTACGTTTTGCAAATCCCGATTCCTCATTCTTTGACTTTAGTGTTTTTTGATACTCTTCATTCTTTTGGTCTGACTTCATCCTAAAAGACTTATCAAATACTTTACCACCCTTAAGCTGAGCTTGCCAATGAGAGTTAAAGGCTATAGACCTACGTTCCCCTGGTCCTTGAAAAGGATAAACTGTGTGCAGCAAGTTAGATGGAAATATAGTCATCTTTCCTGGTTCAGGAGTAAAAGACAACGAACCTTTTTCTAACCCAGTAGGACAAGCTGTTTTGTAAACAAACTCAATCATACCGTCTCTAGAAAATTTGTATTCTGGTAAATCCCCCTCTTTAGACCTATGATCAAAGGCAGGAGTTTTTAACCAAATTACAGAAGAAAGGTCACAGTAAGTATGAAAGTGAATAGGATTGTATTCGTTTTCGTACTGACTAACAATCCATGCGTGATCTAGTTTACACTCTAAAGCCTCTAGGTCATGACCGTCTGCTTTTAAACCATTCCAAACATAGTTGTATAACATACCCTCTAGGTATGCTAGGACTCCTATCTCTTCCAATTTTTCATTAGAAATCCAGGGTTCTTCGGATATTTGACCTACGAGGTTTCCACCCCAGTCTATACGGTTTCTATCTTCAAGAATCTCATCAGATGCCTTTATTAAAGCTTCTGTTACTTCGGAGGGGACGTGAAATAAACCAAATGAAGGACCAAATGGTTTCATCAACTTAAAATCTGTACTCTTAGCTAACCGTTCTAGTCTTTCTTTATCTGATTCATTTTTTTGAGCATTCTTTGCTTCTTTTCTTTCTTTTTTTGCTTTCTTACTACTCATATTAGCTCCTTATCTTCTTTTTACTTTGGGTTCAGCAATTACAGTTTTACCCTGTCTTTCAATACTATCTCTTATTTCTTGTTCTTTTTTTATAGGAGATTTAAGATAAACTGCTGACACGTTAGTTAAAGGAATTAAAATGTGATCTCTTTCACTTTTAAGAGACACTACGTTTATACCTTCTATAATTTCTATTTTAAGCGGAGCTTTTTCGTTAATTTGCCTACTAGCAAAAAAAGTCTCCTGTCTTTTCTCAAACATAACCGATTGGTAACACCGGATTGCATCAATATTATACTTCATTAGAACCTCCTCCAAAATGGAATTAATTTAGATTTTACTTCTCTTTTAAATAATGAGAATGATTTTATTTCGTCTATAATGTTAGCCTTTAGAGCATCTTTAGCACCCCACCACTTATCGTCTTTGTAGATTTCAAAAAATTTCTTAGGGTCTACTTTCATTTTTTTAGCTATTTCCTCTAACACTAGGTTATCAAAAAAGTCTAAAGACTTAAAAAGTTTTTTGTTCTTTTCTGTTCTTTCAGGTCTCCCATATCCTATCTGTACCAAATGGTGCATATAGGTCGAATTAGAGCTTCCTATCCTATGGTCACAATATTGTAAAATTATAAACCCCATAGAGTATGCGTTACGCACATAACAATTAAACTTATAACCTTTATCCTTAAGGGATTTCATTTCTTCTATAAACTCTAATCCTAGGTGAACCGAACCGCCCCCTGAGTTAATAGCTACATCTATAACTTTGTCGTGTCGGTTGCTAATCTCAGCTCTCTTAAATTCTTTTAATACAGCATCAGCATTAAAATAATTAACAGCTCCAATCTCTACATCGAAAGCACTTTTAAGTTTTTCTTCTTTTTTAATTGACAAACCTATTCCAAGTAGGAATGATCCAATAAACGCTAATGATAAAAGTTTCTTCATTCTTCTTCCTCTCGTTGGACGATGAGTTTTGTCTCATCTCCGTATGCTTCCAAAAGAGCCATTATTGACTCTAACTTATCTTTTGTATTAAGTTTCAATTGTCTTATATCCCATCTAAAATGTCCAGAGTCAATAAGCTTTAGTCCATTACGTTCTCTGTGTGAGTTTTTTTTAGCTAACCGATCAACCTTATTAAAAACTTCATTAATTAACTCTACACTAATTTCCATCATATTGTAAGCGACTTCGTGATTTTTATCTTTAAAAGATTTCATCTATAACTCCAAAGTCCAAACACTCTTGAGGAGTGAGATAAAAGTTTTTCTTATATGTTCTATCGTACCAAAATTCTGCATCCTTATTGCTTAATTCTGCCATCCAAGCGCACCACTGTCTTTCTTGTTTTTCAACTTGATCTACTTCCTCTTTTGTTTCCGCATGAGACCCACCTATGTAGTAACTCATTTGGTGCGCCATAAACACACAATATTTAGACATACGGCGTTTACGTCCTGCAGCAAGTAGCAGGGTTGCAGCACTCATTACGTGTCCATAAGCTTCTGTAACTATACGACAACTAGAAGCATTCAAACGTCCTATCATTGCCAGGGCATCATAAACCGACCCCCCTGGAGAGTTAATCTTTATGGTTATAGTTTTCTTACTTGAACGCTCAAGTTCGCTAAGCGCAGCGTCAATAAAAGCAAAACTATGATCACTTATTTCTTCATTAATCTGAATGACACGATCGACAAAATTAACCCCCTGCTCGAAGAGATAATCAAGTCTTAGCTTTTCTTTATCAATGTCTTTAGCTCTGCTCATCTGCAACCTCCAAGTTAGGAAGATCAAATAACAAATATGGATGATAAACGAAATTATGTTTAGATGCAAGCTTATCTGCCATCCGAGTATGATGAGTGTAGACAGAGGCTTTATCACTCGAATGACCCACTGCGTCTAAAAGAGTTTTACCTATCCCCATATTTCTGAAGGTATGCTTAACATACAAGAAGTGAACTATCAGGATTCCATCATCTTCCCCTGCCACCACGTAGCCATAAAGCTGTGAGGGGTCTGAGGGATTACAGGCTATGAGGATTTTAGAATTATTAAGTATTTTCTCTATCAACCTATGATGATCTTCAAAATAAATAGTGTTTGTAATCCGCTCAGCAAAGAGACTAAACCTATAAGATTTAAGCCAACTGTTGTATAGAAAGGGATGATCCTCTTCTGTTAGAGGTCTAAGTCTACAGTTCTCCATCGCTATCTTCTTCTGACTCTTTAGATAGTGAAGCCAAAGTGTCTTGCTCTACTTTTTGAAATAAGGGATTGTGGACTATGAGTCCTTTAAGTTGAAGTTCTAAATCTGCTATCTGCTCGTCTAGTTGTTTCTTTTGAATCATTGCATGTCCTAAGGCGGCGTACAAATCATTAGCCTTAGCTACATAAATTTCATTTGCGTTCATCATTGCTCCTTTCGTTCTTATCTATTGTTTTTATATTATTACTCTCTAATACTCGTTTGGCTAGGTGCAGCAATTCGGTATCTGATAGTGTGGACAAATCTTGGGTCTCTGCAATCTCTCGCTCCTCTCGTTGTATCTTTACAAGGGACTCCAAGTACCCCTGGACTATTCGGGCTTCCTTAGGATCGAGTGTTACCCCCCTCACTGCCTTTGATCTGTAGTGGGCTAATTCTGCCCCTATGATGGCTTTGGCGTCGTGAAGCAATAGTTCGGTAGCAGGAATGATTGAACTGGTCTCAAGCGAAACCTTGCGCTTCTTAGGGGGTAGTATGATTCTTTTGGGCTCCGTTCTGTCATGCGTCATTTTGTTTCCAAAGAGGGGTTTATTTCATTCAGTCTAGGCAGGTTTATAAAATTTGTCAAGCCTTTTTTTAACCCCCCCATGTCAAGATAACTTAACACTTGCTACAGTGATTGCCAAGATTTCTTGACACTCTCCATGCAATCTGATTGGGCATAAACTAATATTAATAATTTCAAGTACTTGAGTTTAGTGTGGACGAAAAAAACACTATATGGTTTGCCTGATCTTCCTAGTTTGTTTAGTGGATATTCGAAATGTTCTCGTAAGTGGTTGGAAATACGTTGGATTGTATAGCCTTTGCCATGCAATTCTAGTACTTTAAGGTCTATTTTAGGTAAAAAGATAGCATTATAGCCTAAATAACTTGCTATATCGTAGTATTTATAGGTAAAAAGATTATATTTATTGCGTAAAACGCTTTGAGGTCTTTTAAGTATTCCCGAATATTCATCATAATACTTTGTCCTATTTTTGCCTGATCGTTCTATATCATCAAAGCCAGACGCCTCTAAACGCTTATACCATTCTCTTTGTAACTTTCTAAATTCTCGCTTCTTATCACTCATAACAATTGTTTATCCTTTATAATGTAAAGGGTCAACAACCTGAGAATGAATTATTTTCACGGTTAGTTCATTTTATCCTTGATTTAATCTTTAAATCTGTTAATATAGTATTATCACTTTAACAGAGGATATAAAATGAGAAAAGTTAAAACACCGTTTGTCATTATCAGCGCTGAGAGATTTACATTATCTAATGGTGAGAACCAAAAAAGACATCAAGACTTATTGACTCAACTTAAAAAAGATGGATTTAAAACAAAAGTTGTTGAGGGTGTTTATCACGGTCAAACTGAAAAGTCTATTTTAGTACTACTTGATTCAAAGTTTTTGTCCGTAGACTTAGGTTATATGAAAAACTATGGAATGATTTTTGATCAGGAATCAATCTTATTTGTTGACTCTGATAGAAAAGCTGAATTACATTTTCCAGCGACAAATAAAGCCGAAAAGCTTGGTAACTTTGTGGCAGTAACTAAAGGTATAGCCATTCAATGCAACAACTACACTCAAGACGGTCAAGACTTTTATGTTTGTGATTTAGCCGGTGTAGCCTAAGGGATAAAAGTCGACCA
>TARA_R110000824_G_scaffold268546_1_pt1 | contig 16348 bp, 16 predicted proteins | sample TARA_R110000824 | Tara Oceans TARA_R110000824 (sample SAMEA4397747) | marine metagenome | biome: Polar Biome; feature: [MES] marine water layer (ENVO:01000295) within the mesopelagic zone...; material: water (ENVO:00002006), including particulate matter (ENVO:01000060) such...
GAAATAGATAAGCACAAAAAACGCCAAGATGGTGTTGGTGCAAATGCGCGTCATATTATTCGTTTGCTCGACGCACTTCGTTCGCGTGGAAGCCTACACAAAGGAATTAGAATAGCCAAGGGGAAGGGGATTATTCGTGCCGTTTATAGTGATGTTTCAGCGTTGCCCCACGACCTAGACAAGAGAGACGCCGACAATATTATTATCGCCACCGCGTTAAACGAAAAAGAAAAGGAAGCCCACCGCAAAGTGGTAGTTGTGTCGCTTGATATAAATCTTCGGGTTCGTTGTGATGCGCTAGCGCTACGTTGTCAGGATTACAACGAAAATCAAGTTATCAAGCATACAGAAGAGTTTTATTCTGGACTTGCTAAACATTTAGTAGACGACGAAATCGTAGATCGATTTTATGCTGGTGATGAAATCATTTTAGAAGAAGGAGCCCCATTTTTTCCAAATCAGTTTGTAATGCTTGTCTCTTCGTCTAACGAAAAGAAGACGGGCTTGGGTATGTTTATTAATTCTAACAAGCCTGTTCGCCGCGTGACGGACTATAAGAAGGGTATTTGGGAAGTTCAGCCTCGTAATAAAGAGCAGACGTTCGCACTCAACCTTCTCCTCGATCCTAATATCAAAATTGTATCATTGGTGGGTCAGGCTGGCAGTGGAAAAACATTACTTGCTGTTGCAGCAGGTTTACATCAAACGATAGATCTTTCAGGCAAGTCCAAACCCATATACAAAAAACTTTTGATATCCAGACCAATCCAGCCGATGGGCAGAGACTTGGGATACTTGCCAGGAAGTATAGAGGAAAAGATGGCACCCTGGATCGCGCCGATAAATGATAATTTAAAGTTTCTCATGGGGGATGACCGCGAAGCTCTTGACATGTATTTTGGAAAAGGGTTGATTGAGGTAGAGGCACTCACTTATATCAGAGGACGTTCTATTTCTAACGCTTTTATCATTATTGACGAAGCCCAGAACTTAACAGCGCACGAATTAAAGACTATAATAACCAGGGTGGGCGAGAACACAAAAATTGTTTTAACTGGTGATATTGAGCAGATTGATAATATTTACCTAGATTCTCGTTCTAATGGTTTGACATACGCTTTCGAAAATTTTAAGCCTCATGAATTATGTGGTCACATTAAATTGATTAAAGGGGAGCGTTCATCGGTTGCAACACTAGCAGCCAAAATACTTTGAGGAAAAAAATGGAAACTATGACAGAAAAAGATTATCTCCAATCTCTCGCTGATGCAAAAAATCTAATTGTTAATAAAACAGATTCTAAATTAAGAGAGATGGTTATAGAATATGTGGGTGAGAAAACTAATCCCGATAATGATGAGATCACTGTTGAAGACGTTGTTTCTGTCTTCGCTGAAGAATTTCCCGAGTTTCTTTTGGTTATCGCCAAAGAAAATTTTATAAAAGGCTATGAAGAAGCCGTTCATGAATCAGAATTAGCAAGAAAAGCTTGATTTTTAATTTAAAAGTTGGTATAATAGAGTCATAAGGAGGGTAAATGTCCCACATTTCTTTTTCAGAATTGGCGAAGTGGAATTTCTGTCCCTATGCGAGAAAACTCGCGTATGAGGATCGTATTCGTAATTTTCAAGGAAACATTTTTACGGCTTTTGGACTTGCTATCCACGCTGTGTGCGAAAAGTATTTCGAAACGAACAAGGAGATTGACAAAGACTTTTTCTTTGGAGAGGTTCTGCGTAAAGAACTAAAATCTCTAGAGAAGAAGAATATTTTTGTCGACGGTAAAAAGATTAAAGACTTTTATCAACAGGGTCTCGAAATTTTAACCGAGCTTGATGATTCTTTTACGGATTATTTTGGACATGATTTCAAGTTTGTGAAAGCCGAAGACACTTTGATGGAAAACATTACCGAATTCACCGAGAATGATTACAAGTTCAAGGGCTTTATTGATCTGGTTGTTCAGACGCCTGACGGCAAGTGTCACGTTATCGACTATAAGTCTTGTTCGTGGGGTTGGGACATGAAGAAGCGCACTGATCCGATGGTCACATACCAACTTACACTCTATAAACATTATTGGGCGCAGAAAGTTGGTTGTGACCCAAAAGATGTAGAGACCCACTTTTGTCTTCTAAAGCGTACCGGTAAGCCGGGAGATCGTGTTGAACTATTCCGCGTGACGAGTGGTCCGAAAAAAACCAAAAATGCTCTTAACTTAATGAAAAAAGCCTTATACAATATAAATCGTGGTAACCACATTAAGAACCGAACTTCTTGTTCGCGCTGTGAGTTCCATAGAACAGAACATTGCCCATAGGTTTTAAATGACAATTGAATTATTGCCCCCCTCCGAGGATTCTTCGGAAATACAAAAAGGTGTCTCACAAGTAGAAAAGAAAAAGATTCTTGTAATCTCTGATCATCCCTTTTCGCCCAGCGGTGTTGGTACTCAAACCAAATATTTTATAGAAGCTCTTTTGGCAACCGGTAGATATAAGTTTATCTGCTTGGGGGGAGCAGTTAAGCATAAAGATTATACTCCCGTTAAAACACAAGAACATGGCGAGGATTTAATTGTGATTCCAATTGATGGATATGGGTCACCAGATTTAATTAGACAGGCAGTTCGCAAAGAGCGCCCGAGCGCAGTTTGGATTATGACAGATCCTCGTTTCTGGCACTGGTTGTGGGAGATAGAAGAAGAGATTAGATATCATTGTTCATTGATATATTATCATGTTTGGGATAATTATCCCTACCCTTATTATAATAAGAAATATTACGAATCGAATGACGCCATCGCCACCATTAGTAAAGTGACTGCGGATATTGTAACAGAGGTTGCTCCTAAAGTAAAACACCGGAGAATTCCCCATGCTGTCCCCAACGAACTTTTTAAACAATTGCCTCCTGATGTAGTCGCTCAATTTAAACAAGACAATTTTAAAGATGATAAAGACAAATTTATGGTTGTGTGGAACAATAGAAATGCCCGCCGAAAACAATCCGGTAGTTTAATATTTTGGTTTAAAAAGTTTTTAGATAAAGTCGGACATGACAAAGCCGTTCTTATTATGCATACGGACACTAAAGACCCCAATGGTCAGGACTTAGATGCAATAATTACAGAACTTGGGCTTACAGACGGTCAAGTGAAATTTTCACGCGAAAAAGTTCCCCCTCACGCTTTGTCGTTGATGTACAATGCCGCCGATGTTGTAATAAATATTTCTGACGCGGAAGGATTCGGTTTGGCAACTTTAGAGGCATTATCGTGTGGTACTCCCATTATTGTTTCTATGACGGGTGGCTTACAAGAGCAAGTCACAGATGGAGAGAAGTGGTTCGGCATTGGAATTGAACCGGCTTCAAAGGCGATTATCGGGTCACAAGAGATTCCTTTTATTCGCGAAGACAGACTTGACGAGGATGACGTGGTTAATGCTTTATTAAAAATGTTTGAGATGTCTGCCGAGGAAAGACAAAAGTTGGGTCAACAAGGCATTGAGCATGTGAAGAAAAACTATAGTTTTGAAGTTTTTAATTCTGCGTGGGTTGAATTCGTGGATGAAGTATTAGAAGAGAATGGGGCTTGGGGTACAAGAAAGGATTATAAATCTTGGGAAATGTTTGAACTATGAGACAAAAAGTAATTGTTAAAGGACCGGCGTTATCACAAAGTGGATATGGCGAACAAACTCGTTTTGCCTTAAGGGCGTTAAAAAGCCGAGAAGATCTTTTTGATATATTTTTAATCAATATTGGATGGGGCAAAACCAATCATATAATTGAAGACACTGAAGAACGCGCTTGGTATGATGAACTTCTTATTAAAACTATGCATTATGTCAAGCAACAGGGAAACTTTGATGTTTCCATTCAGATTACTATTCCAAACGAATTTGAAAAGATGGCGTTGCGGGATATTGGATATACCGCTGGAATTGAGAGCACTAAGGTTGCCCCAGAATGGATTATAAAATCAAATCAAATAATAGATAAGTTGATTGTTCCATCTAACCATTCAAAGAATATTTTTGAGGGCACTTTTTATACAGACCAACAAACCGGTCAGACTCTTAAGATTTTAAAACCAATTGAAGTTATTAATTTTCCAGTTCGATCGACCAGAACAGAAATAGACCCAATTAATCTAAATTTAACTACCGATTTCAACTTTTTAACCATTTCTCAATGGGGACCACGAAAAAACCTTCATAATACTATAAAGTGGTTTGTTGAAGAAAATATTGATAGGAATGTTGGTTTAATTGTAAAAACCAATTTGGCAAAAAATTGTACAATTGATCGTCATTTCACATTAAAGTCAATTCAGGCGATGCTGGCAGGATATAAAAATAGGGAGTGTAAGATTTATTTGCTCCATGGATATCTCACTGAAAAGCAAATGAATTCAATTTATACTAATTCGAAGGTAAAGGGATTGATTAATATTTCTCATGGCGAAGGATTCGGGTTGCCCATCTTTGAAGCGGTATATCACGGATTGCCAGTGATTACTATCGATTGGTCTGGGCAAGTGGACTATCTTTATGCAGCCAAGAAAAACAAAAAAGGTTTGACCAAAATGAAGTCACATTTTTGCAAAGTTGATTATGATCTTCAGCCTATCCAGAAAGAAGCTGTTTGGAAGGGGGTTCTTCAAAAGGACTCAATGTGGGCTTTCGCCAAAGAGGGCGCATTTAAGATGAAGTTAAGGGAGTTTCAAAAAGATCATGGAAGATTTAAGGCAACTGCTAAACGTCTTCAAAAGCATATTGTGAAAACGCATTCTGAGGAAACCCAATATAAAAAGTTTGTGGATGCCATCACCCCCGAAGTGGCAACTGCCAATGAGCCAAGGGTCATGGTTTTATAAACAATGAAGAGATTGATTTATTTGGCGCAGTTTACTGATGCTGCTGGATATGCATCTGCTGCAAGGGGATATTTGCATGTTTTTGATCAACTGGCTTCCGAGGAGGGATTTGAATTTCACATTTTTAATTTACCCTTTGAAAAGTCTCATCGGTTAAAAGATTCTGAACAAAGATTGATCGATAAATATCAGATAAAAGGGGAAGCACATTTAAACCAATTACTTCAAGAAAAATATACTTTAGTGTGGCATATACCCCCAGCAGTGATATCATGGATTGAGAGCGCAAATAATTTACCCATCCATATGAGAAAAGTTTTTATTAGAGCGAAAAGATTATTGGATGCTGCTGAAGAAAATATAAATATTTCAACTTGGGAAGCTGATAAAATTCCAGATTTTTGGGTCAAGGTATTGTCTCGATTAAAAACCGAATTTTGTTTTGTGCCCTGTCGTTGGAATGAGGAAACATACAACAAAGCCAATGTAAAGACTAAATTGCTGCCTCATTATATTCCTATTGATGCCAGAAAGTTTAAAAGTGACCCATTCCCTCTTCCGAATTTAAAAGATAAATTCACATTTTTAACGATATCTCAATGGAATCACCGAAAAGCCTTTGACGTGCTTTTAAGGGCATACTTTTCAGAATTTAAAGATCAGCAAGATGTCGCTTTAATTATAAAAACCTATATTGATAATATGAGCGTCCAAACTGCTACACCCGAAGAACAATATAAGATTATTGCTAATCACGTTAACACTATAAAATCACAGGTATATATTGATGATTCCAACAATCATCCGACTGCTCCTGTTGTTCTTATCAACGAAATTATTTCTCCTTCGGAAATTAGTCATCTTTATGATGTTTCAGATTGTTTTGTTCTTCCCACAAGGGGAGAGGGCTTTGGTTTAACCATAGCCGATGCAGTGGCGCGTAAAATACCGGTTATTGTTCCCAACAAGGGTGGTCATATAGATTATTTACATGATAACGAGTTTCTTTTTGAGTGCTATAAATCTCCATGTCATAATGTTCAAAATTACCTTTGTGATATGAACTATTATGAACCGAATATTCTAGATCTGATGTCAAAAATGAGATCCGCATATAATGTAAAGAAACAAAATATTGCGGTGTTTGATAAGGTAACGAAATTAAATTATAAAAAGCTGTCAGCACATTGTTCTAGTGCCAATATCCGAAAGATCTTAAAGGACTCTTTAAAGCTTGAATCCTGTTCTGACTCACGCGCACCCACAAACAAAATTAAACACAGAACACAGGAACTAAAAAAGGAACTTCAATCAGTAAACAATTTACAACAAAAAATTGGTTTATTGAAAGATGCGTATAAAGGGGAGACGTGTTATCTGCTCAGTTGTGGACCCTCTTTAAAGAAAAACTCTGCTTCTCACTTAAAAAACCTGTTGTCTGACAAGTTAGTGTTTTCTGTAAAGCAGGCTTATGATTATTGTCCAGAAATTGCCGATTTTCACTTTTTTAATTGTTCGAACTTACCTCACCCTCGCCCAGACGTACATTATCCTTATGATGAATCTGATCCAATTAGTGTGGTTAGTAGCAATTATGATTTGGAAAAGCGCTTTGCCCCGCAACAAGAAGTAGATCTGTTTTTTAAAATTCCCATTAGAACTGAAATAGCGAATAAGTTTCTTGTGTTTACAAAGGAGTTTGAAAAGTATTGTCTGGAAAATTCCATCGAACGCCCCTGCGGTCCTGGCATTGTGTTGGAAACGGTTCTTCACATGGCTGTACATCTGGGTGTCTCTAAAATAGTGGCGGTTGGCTATGATTTATCAAAAGAAAACCCCAAGGAGCAGAGCGATCATAAACACTTTTATGGAGAGACTGATAAACTTTTCAATCGGGCAGATGTTTTGCCGTGGGAAGTCAAAGCCCATGTAGACGCGACAGAAGAAATTTATAATTGGCTATTAAGCCGTGGCGTTCAATTGGAATTGGCGTCTGCTGAGAGTGCCCTCTTTGAAGGAATCCCAAGAGTCTCTTTGTGAAGAAAATAAATGCAAAAAACATACATCATTGCTGAAATTGGGATTAACCACAATGGCGATCTACGCATGGCTAAGAAACTAATCGACATTGCTTCTGTTGCTGGTTGTGATGCAGTTAAGTTTCAAAAAAGAAATCCCGCTGTTTGTGTCCCAGAACATCAAAAAAGTGTCATGAAAAAAACCCCATGGGGACAAATGACATATCTTGATTACAAATACAAGATAGAGTTTGAAAAAGCCGAGTATGACGAGCTAGATAAGTATTGTAAAGAAAAGGGCATCGAATGGTCTGCTTCCCCATGGGATTTAGATAGTTTGGAGTTTCTTCATCAATATGATCTTCCGTGGATTAAAATTCCTTCTGCAATGATTACCAATGAAAGCTTGGTTAAAGCTGTGGCAGATACTGGTAAAAAAGTGATTTTTTCTACGGGGATGAGCACATATACAGAAATTGATCAAGTTGTTGAGTGGCTTGGTGATTGTGATGTCGTGATGATGCATTGTAATTCATCTTACCCCGCGCCACTAGAAGACTTAAATTTGAAATGTATACAAACTTTAAAAGAGCGTTATAACTGCGAGGTCGGTTATAGCGGTCATGAATTTCGTTTGGGCACCTCGGTCGCCGCAGTATACTTGGGGGCAACTATGGTTGAGAGGCATATAACATTAGATAGAACGACGTGGGGCACAGATCAGCTTTGCTCAGTTGAACCTCAAGGCTTGATTAAGCTGGTAAGAGGCATTAGAGAGTTGGAAATCGCGGCTGGAGATGGCGTTAAAAGGGTTACCGAACAAGAAAAAAAGGTTCGAAGAAAATTACGGGGTTAAAAAAAAGATGAAGATATGGAATGATTGTGTGGAAATTTATAAAGAGGGGAATTTTACAGATAATATAGACATCGATCACGCCGTCTTTAATTCTTTTCGGCGATATCAGAATGTTATTCTTAAGGAGCCACAACTTAATGTGTGGTATGATACGAAAACAGGAAATTGTTTCGGACCAGAACAAGATTTTTATAAAAATCCTGGGGATTTTTCTTTTTTTGCTCAAAAAGAAGATTTTTTATCTAATCCCAAGTGGGGATATGAACATGTAACAAATTATTTGGGAGAATCTTTTGGAACTGATGCCAAGGTAACTACCGAGTTTGTAATACAAAACTCGCAGAATTTTAAAAAATTTGAAGATAAAACAATACTATTAATTGGTGGTGGACCTAGCACCAATGATGTAGATTGGAAAAGTATGAATCTAGAATATGATTATGTTTGGGCTTGTAACAATTTTTTTATGAGATCTGATGCAGATGAATTGGGTGCTTCGTTGTTATCAGTTGGACCCACGGTGGACTTGGAATCTCCTGAATTTAATGACTATGTAAAACAACATAAGACTCTGTGTGTTTTTGAAGGGGGTATATCTCCCTTTCGGAAGCCAGAAGAATTTGCAAAGCTGAAGTCCTCTTTTCCAAATCAAGTGGCTTATTTCCATTTACGTTATTTTTCTAAAGTCGGTACTTTAGCAAGGTTGATTTGTTTGGCTACGTTTTTAAAAGCTAAAAAGATTTATTTTGTAGGTATGGACGGTTATCCTGGGAAGGACGGAACCAAATACGAACATGCGTATGAGGGTGCCCGCAAAACAGATCATCAAGGTAGGACTTTTTCGTATGATCTGCACCGCAGACAATATGTTTTATTGTGGGATTATTTATTAAATCAAATAGAGGACAATAAAGCAGAATATCAAAACCTTGGTGAAGGTCACCGAGCGAATCAATCAACTGATATTTCAAAGAAAGAATTTTCTCTTCAAATCCCCTAAAAGCGTGTTATACTACTATTAACAAGGAGGCATTTATGCTTAACCCATATGAATTAGCGGAACAAGTTCCCTTTATTATTGCTGAAATTGGCATTAACCACAATGGTGATTTAGAGGTAGCTAAAAAATTAATCGATGCAGCAGTTGAGGCTGGCTGCAATGCTGTCAAATTTCAAAAAAGGAATATTGACGTTGTTTATACCCAGGAATATCTTGCTGGCGAAAGAGAGAGCCCATGGGGAACAACCCAACGTGCTCAAAAGGAGGGCTTGGAGTTTGGCAAGGAAGAATACGATGTAATCGATTCTTATTGCAAACAAAAGGGCATCCTTTGGACAGCATCAGCGTGGGACGAGCCTAGCCAAGAGTTTTTACAACAATATGATTTAGAGTTTAATAAGGTAGCTTCAGCGATGCTTACCCACTTGCCCTTATTGGAAAAGATTGCACAAGAAAAAAAGCACACTTTTATCTCAACTGGAATGAGCACATATGAAGAAATTGATGCCGCATTGGAAATTTTTTATAAATACCCATGCCCCTTTACACTCCTTCATTGTGTCTCAATTTATCCGTGTGTGGATGAAAATTGTAACATTAGTATGATTAATAAATTGAAGCAGCGTTATACATGCCCGGTTGGGTATAGTGGACATGAGGCGTATATGTTGCCAACCTTGCTGGCGGTAGCAGAAGGTGCGCTTGCAATTGAAAGACATATAACCCTAGATAAGAGCATGTATGGTTCAGACCAATCAGCCTCTTTGGAGCCCGAAGAACTTAGAGAACTTGTTAGGCAAATTGCAAAAGTTCAAAGGGTTATGGGTTCCGGTAAAAAAACTATTTTACCAACCGAAAAGGTAGTCTCTGAAAAGCTTCGTTATTTTAATGCATAGAATCCAAATATTGAAAAACAAGAATGTTTTCATTACGGGGGCTTCGGGTGGTTTGGGCGAGCAGATTGCATTAGAGTTTGCGAAGCGTGGTTGTAATTTATATTTAACTGGTCGAGACACAGAAAAGTTAAAAAACATTATTGGTCAAATAAAGGAATCTAATTACGATGTCTCGGCTACTTGTCAAGTGGGAGATTTGAGAAGTCTGGACGATATAACTTTTTTGATTAAAGAAGCCAGAAAGAACTTGGGTCAAATTGATGTTTTGGTTAATTGTGCTGGCGAATTTATGGTGTCGGCGCTAAGTGAAACTTCAATTGAGGATTTCGATAATTGCTTCAATGTTAATGTTCGTGCGCCATTTATTTTCTGTCAAGAATTTATGAAAGGTATGGTGGCAAACAAATGGGGTCGAATAATTAACATTGGCTCCTCCTCTTCCTACAGTGGTTTTAAAAATACTTCCATTTATTGTGCTTCAAAACATGCATTGTTGGGTTTGTCTCGTTCGTTACACGATGAACTAAAACATCACAATGTAAGGACTTTTTGTTTTTCGCCGGGTTCTATTAAAACCGAGATGGGAAAGCAAGTAAAGGGACAGCTTTATGAAACCTTTATTGATCCGAGAGAAATTGCCGAATATATAGTCTTTATGGTATCTTTCAATGAAGATATGATCTCTGAAGAGGTGAGGCTGAACAGGGTTAACGTACAATGAAAATGGGAATAATTCAGGGAAGACTTTCCACCCCAACCAATGGTTTTCAGGAGTGTCCATCTAATTGGCGTCGGGAATTCGAACTATTAAAAGAACTAAGATTGAATCATGTGGAGTGGATAGTGACCAAAAATTCTTTTAAAAGTAATCCTATCTTTTCCGAGGACGTTTCAGGGTATTCAATAAATTCCATTTGTGCCGATAACATTGTGGATAGTAGAATTATTCAAAGGGATTTCTTTTTCGAAAATTTGGAACCTATTTGCGTTGCAGCGTTAAAAAACGCCATAAAGAATGTTACAATACCATTGTTAGAGGATAGTGACGTAAAGGACAATTTTAAAAGAAAGCTGTTTTGTGGGTTGATGCGAGAATTGGCACAAAAATATCCTCAACTCACTTTTTCCATTGAGGCAGAGCTAGAGCCGAGCAAGCTACTTGAGCTATTAGAATTGGGAGATAATATTTTGGTCACCTATGATACCGGCAATATTACATCATGCGGAATCGATCATGAAGACTATATTCGTATCTTTAAAGAAAAGATAAGCAATGTTCATCTTAAAGACCGGACATTTTCAGCGAAAACGGTAGAACCCGGCACGGGGGATACAGATTTTAATTTAATTTTTAAAAATCTAGTTTCTAGCGGGTATGATGGCGTTTTTACACTTCAAACTGCCCGAGAAGAATACGGACAAGAAGTGAAAACCATTACTAAACATAAACAATTGTTTGAGGAGATTTATAATGAATGCGCGTGATATGTTTGATTTAACGGGAAAAACGGCGTTAATCACTGGCGCAGGAGGGCTTTTGGGTCCGAAGCACGCCGAGGCTATAATTGAGTTTGGGGGGTCCGTTGTTTTGACAGATCATCATTTAGATCGGGTCGAAGCGAAGGCTAAAGAACTAAATAAAAAATATGGAAAAGACTGCGCGGTAGCCCATCATATGGATGTTACCGATCCCGAATCAGTTAATGCTGTGTTTGAGATCTGCGGTGTTGTAGACATCTTAATTAATAATGCAGCCAAAGACCCGAAGGTTAAAAAGGACGGCGGCTTAACGCCCGACAGCCGCTTTGAAACGATGACTCCAGAGTATTGGTATGAGGGCGTAGACGCCGCGATGAACGGTACTTTTTTCTGCTCGCAGGCAGCAGCCAAAAGGATGTTGAAGAACGATGGTGGTGTGATTTTAAATATTGCGTCCGATTTGGGGGTGATTGCACCTGATCAGAGAATTTATCGTAAAGATGGGCTAGCCGAAGAAATGCAGAATGTTAAACCTGTAACCTATTCCGCAGCAAAATGGGCAATTGTGGGGATGACTAAGTATTTAGCAGTTTATTATGCCCAACAGGGTATCCGTGTTAATTGTATCAGTCCAACTGCGGTGTATAATGATCATCCCGAAGATTTTGTGAACAAGCTTACTAATCTTATTCCTATGGGGAGAATGTCTGATATTGACGAATATAAGGGTGTAATTGCTTTTATGTGTTCGGATGCCAGTTCTTATATGACGGGCGAAAACGTTGTTATTGATGGGGGAAAATCAGTATGGTAAGGAGAGTGTGATGGAAAATGTATTAAAGCATGTGATAGAAAAAATAGATGCCGCCTCGGTGCAAGATTATTTAGATGGCTATCCTTATTTGTCTATACCCAATATTTTTCCTCAAGATTATTATGAAGAACTAGTGTCTATTCTAAAGGGTATTGATGATGGGGTTTTTCACCCTTTGTCTAAAAATTATCAACGGCGAGATGTATATGATTTGTATTGTGGAGAGAACGCAATGGCTCCCAAGCAAAATTTTTCAAATTTGAAAGAAGGGGAGAGCGCCTTTTTAAAGAATTTTCAAGAAACTTTTTTGATCAAAAATGATTTTAAAATGGCTTTTTTTCGAAAGTATAAAAATCACATGGACTTTCCAGATTATGACGCAGCCCTTCCCACCTGTAGGGTCCAAAGAGATCATCGAGGATATTCCATTGGTCCTCACCGCGACAGACGAGATAAATTATTTAGTGTAATGATTTACACTCCCACAATAGACAAAGAAGAACTCACCGAAGAATTAAAAATAGATCATGGTACGGATATTTGCATTTTAAACCATGAAAATCCGACCACAGCCCCACAATTGCCAGGGCAAGTCGGTCACGGCGCAGACCGACATTTTACATATGACGAGGTAACAATCGTCAAAACAGCGCCTTCTGAACCCAATTCGCTTTTTAGTTGGGCTGTGGCTGAAAAGTCATTTCATGGCGTCTCTCCTTTAAAGTCGGATATGGTGCGAAGCACTTTGGCGTATTTTGTGAAAATACCTAAACATCTCATGCCACAGCACAAGCTTTATGGCTCTTCTGAATTTAAAACAAGAAAATGAACTGCTGGACATGCGCGAAAAAAAATATTAAATTAATCCTGTCTAGTGTATATAAATGTGACACTTGCGGACACGTTTACATTGATTTCAAAGGCGATTCTATTAAGTTCCATGCGGAACAATTTAGGAATGTTAAGAAGTCCCGAAGGGATATTAATGAATTTGATAAAGATGGCAACGTAACTGAGTTGTTTCATGAAAAAAGAGCAGAACTCGTCGCACAAAGAATGGGATATATTAGAGAAATTTTAGATAAGAGCTATAGGTGTCTTGACATCGGTGCTGGCGCGGGAACATTTGCAAAGCAGCTAAACAAAGAAGTTGAATTGGTGGAGTGTACAGAATTGACTCCATCTTTGGTGAAGGAGTGCCGCCTGTTTGGGTTTAAAACTTATGAAGAAGATTTTATAAAAATGGATGAAAGCAAAACATACGATATTGTATTTGCGTGGCATGTGCTTGAGCATGTGGGCGATATTGTTTTGTTCAAAGAAAAGCTTCGAAAGATGGCACGCAAATATATAGTTTTAGAAGTTCCACTTTTAAAAGCCATCAATGGCGAAGGAAGAACCAGAACATTGAAGTCTCCTGATGTTCATGAGTATGACGGGCACGCTCATTATTTTACCAAGCGGTCTTTTACCAAATTTTTTGAAGATGATTTTAATATAGTTGAAATTAAAGAGGGTGTACAATCTCCTGCTTTATTTTCGATATTGGAGAAGAAATGACAAAGATAGCACACTTGGGCGCTTATGATACCAACATCGGCGATAATATCGCTCTATATAATGTTCGTAAATATGTAGAAAAAGAATCCAACTCTTCAATCGAATGGACAAAGGTGGAGTTAAAAGATTTTTACAAGTGCGATATGGATAAAAAATATTGCATCGAGAGGCTGAAAGAAATTTCGGACAATCATGATATGTTGATCATTGGAGGCGGCGGGCTTATTCAACAACGACAGCAAAACTCCAATAAATTTAATCTTCCCTTTTATAAAGAGGTTCTGGATGTGATTGATATTCCCATTATGTGTTTATCTGTGGGTTTTAATATTTTTCGCCGCCTGCGCCGTGATGGTCCAGCCCCGCCAACACTGCGGCAGTTGCAACGAGGTGTTCATTTTAGCGAGTGTGAGTATATGAATCCCATATTTCTAGAAAATTTGCTTTTATTAATAGACAAGTCCGTTTTCTTTTCTTTCCGCAACGATGGCTCAATTACTCAGCTTATGCCTCATTTAAATGAGCATTTTAAGTCTTCTTCAAAGTATAAAAAGTTGCCCAAGAATATCTATGTAGCTCCCGACCCCGGTTTAATTTTCGATGAAGAGTTAGATAGAAAATCATCTTTAAAGAAAGGAGTATTACAGGTTGCCTACAATGGAAACACTCAGATAATGAATGGTCGTCTTAAGGCGAATATTTTAAATTTAGCCATGATTGGAGAGATTCGGGATGCCCGCGACTTAAAAGTTTTTCCTCACTGCAACAAAGATTATAGATTTACGCATTCTTTGCAAAGATCGGGAAACTCTTTAGCAGTCAATAAAGAAACTGAAAATCATTATCGGGCACACCCTAAATTCGAAAGACTTTTTTATCATGGTACGTTATCGGAAAAAGACTATATCTTGTCTGAAAAGGAATTCTTAAAGAATGTTGATTATAACAACTTTATGAAAATCATCAATAAATATTTTGAGTATGATTATTCAATTGCTATGCGAGGTCATGGTCAAATGATTGCGATGGGGCTGAATATTCCCCATATTTCTTTGTCCACACAGCCTAAAGTTTATGATTTCGGAATTGACAATGGGTTTAAGGACTATACTTTGGACGTAATTAAAGACACTCTTCCCGATGATGTTTTTCTGGAAGCGTACACAGAAAAATTATTAGATATGACAGAAAGGCTATGTAACGATGAACAATATTTGTTAAATTGGTATACTAAGAGAGACACCTTCATTGCTCAATGTAAGGAAAGCTTTACCCGAATGTGTCGCTTGGTGAATAAGGCGTTATGACTATCATTAATACAAAATCCCCTTTGTTGCACCCTCCTATGAAATATGTGAAAAAGGGATGGGGTTATGAAAAGTGGATTGTTAATAAATCAGAATATTGTGGAAAATTGCTCTTCTTTGAAGGGGGAAAACGATGCTCTTGGCATTACCACAAAATTAAAGATGAAGTATTTTATCTTCAATCCGGCAAATTAATTGTTAAATATAGCGATGAGGACAATCCCGAACTCGCTAATGAAATACTTCTTGAGCCTGGGCAGAATTTTTATGTTCCTGCTGGCTTGAGGCATCAAATGCACGCCCTTGAAGATTCAGAGTTGTTTGAGTTTTCCACTCAGCACTTCGATGAAGATAGTTATCGCGTGACAAAGGGAGATTAAATCGTGGTGAGCCCTAAATACAGGAGGGAGTACGCAAAGTATCAAAAGGAGCGTTCATCTGAAATGACAAGTCCGAAATTCAAAAGAGATAGAAATAACTTCTATTCTAAGCAGGGATTTATACAACAGATATGGCAAAAAGACTGTTATCAATTTCGCAAGTGGTCGCCAGCACGACCACCAAAGTTTATTATAGATGCTGGAGCAAATGTTGGAGTTTTTTCAGCCCTGGCGGCACATCATTATCCTGAGTGTAAAATTTTTAGTTTTGAGGTGCTTGACGAGATATTTAACATCTTTGAAAAAAATATGAAGAAAAAGATTTGGATAAAGGGAAAACATAAATTTTTTGATTCTTCTAATATTGTTTGTTACAACAAGGCATTGATAGGTGATAACAAACCAATTGGTGTTTGGAAACATCCCCATAATATAGGCGGCAATACTTGTATTTATGACAACAATAAAAGTTATCGTGGAAAAGATAGATTTGATCAAGAATGGACCCCACAACAAATTGATTCACTTTCTTTAAGTGAGTTTTTTGAAGAACAGCAGATTGATTTTATTGATTTTTTAAAAATGGATGTTGAGGGCTCCGAGTATGAAATCTTGTTTCATGCTGACAAAAATGGTTTGATTCCCCGAATCCACGCTCTCTCCATGGAGATCCATGGCAAGCCTTCTAAAAACAGGATCGCTCCAGAATATGAACAACTAATTTCTATGTTAAAATCTAACTACAAAAATTTTGTACAAAAAGATAATATGGTTTTTTGTAGTTTGCCAATCACCACCGCCAAAATCTATAACACCACAATCACCTCAACCCCCGACGTTACTAATACTGTTCGGGAAAAGATCAAAAAGGGGAGATTAACATGAGAGATAAAGAATATTTCTTTCGTGAATTGGTGAAAGAGGTATGGACAAAGGATTGTTATGGTTTTGTGAATCAGTGGAAGCCAATTAGAACTCCACGATTTATTGTGGACGCTGGCGCAAATATGGGCGTTTTTACTATTCTCGCAGCCAGTTTATATCCTGAGTGCAAAATTTTTAGTTTTGAACCATTGGGGGATATATTTGAGGTTTTGAAGGAAAATGTAATTGATGATGATGTAGATATTCTTTGTTATAATAAAGCTTTGATTGG
>TARA_R110000824_G_scaffold43061_3_pt1 | contig 16343 bp, 27 predicted proteins | sample TARA_R110000824 | Tara Oceans TARA_R110000824 (sample SAMEA4397747) | marine metagenome | biome: Polar Biome; feature: [MES] marine water layer (ENVO:01000295) within the mesopelagic zone...; material: water (ENVO:00002006), including particulate matter (ENVO:01000060) such as......
AGGAAAACAATACTTGGATCAAAAAGACACACCTACAGATCAAGAAAATACAGCACCACTTCCTTGGACAGAATAATTATAGTATATGAAACTATCCAACCTTCAACAGGTGGTAGCCAAAGACGAGCACCGCTTTAGAGTATTGGTTACTGGCAGACGATTTGGCAAAACAACATTAGCAATCAGAGAACTATGTTATGTCGCAAGAATACCTAATAGAAATTGTTGGTATGTGGCACCTTCCTATAGACAAGCGAAACAAATTGCTTGGGTTCAAATTAAAAAAATATTACAAGACTTAAGATGGGTTAATAGAATAAACGAAGCAGAACTTACTATATTCTTAAAGAACGGCAGTCGTATATGTCTAAGAGGAGCAGATAATCCAGACTCTTTAAGAGGTGTAGGTATAGATTTTTTAGTAATGGATGAATGTGCTGATATTTCTGAATCATCGTGGGGTGCTGTCTTAAGACCCACACTTTCAGATACCAAAGGCAAAGCACTTTTTTGTTCAACTCCAAAAGGGATGAATTGGTTTCATAGTTTATATCAAAGAGGACAAGACCCAGCAGAAACGGAATGGGGTAGTTACCAATATACAACTATACAAGGTGGATGGGTAGATCAAGAAGAAATAAACCAAGCAAGAAAAGATTTAGATGCTAAAACATTCAGACAAGAATATGAAGCAACTTGGGAATCTTTTTCTGGCGTAATTTTCTACTCATTTAATATGCAACACAATGTAAAGATTTTTGAAGTTCCTGATACACAAACAACATATCATATAGGCATGGACTTTAACTTAGATCCAATGTCAGCAGTAGTGTCTTATATTAAAGATAATATTGTTTATGTGTTTGATGAAATACAAATATGGTCATCTAACACAGAAGAAATGGCTCAAGAAATTCATAACAGATATAAGAATAAAAAAATTGTAATTTACCCTGATCCAGCGGCCAGACAAAGACGAACAAGTGCTGGAGGAAAAACAGATTTATCTATTTTACAAAATTCAGGTTTTGTTTGTAAGATTTTATATAGGCATATGGCAGTCAGAGATAAAATTAATTCTGTTAATTCAAAATTATGTTCCGCGGCTGGTATAAGAGGAGTTGTAATTCATCCAAAGTGTAAAAATCTATTAAATACACTTGCAAAACAATGTTATAAAGAGGGAACTTCATTGCCAAACAAAATAGGAGATTTGTCACACATGGGAGATGCTTTAGGATACTTAATTTCATTTCTGTATCCAATTACAAGAGATTTTACACCAACAATGCCACAAAGATTTACAGTTCAGACAGGAGAAAAAATAAACAATGCCAGATACAAATTATCTTCTTAATCAAGATCCAAATACGCAATATCATACAAAAGGATTGCCAACACACGACGAATATTCTAACCACATAGGTCGTTGGCAATATTTGATAAGATCATATTTAGGTGGTGCTCAATATAAAATGGGCAGATATCTAACTCGTTATGTGTATGAAAGCGAAGGGGATTTCAAGAATAGAATAGCACAAACACCTTTAGACAATCATGTTAAATCTGTAATACATATTTGGAATTCTTTTCTTTTTAGAAACGAACCTAAAAGAGATTTTGGTTCATTAAAAGGATCACCAGAAGTTAAAAACTTTTTAGAAGATTGTGATATGGAAGGTAGAACTTGGGAATCATTTATGCGAGATGTAAATGTAATGAGTTCAATATATGGTCATTGTGTTGTATTAGTTGATAGACCAGACACAGTAGTAGGCACAAGAGCAGAAGAATTACAACAAGGTATAAGACCTTATGCTACATTATACACACCTGAAAATGTTTTAGATTGGCATTGGCAAAGACTTCCATCAGGACAATATGAATTACAATATGTTAAATTCTTAGAAATAGAAGAAAGAACAGCACAACAAACAGCAACTTATTATTGCAGAACTTGGACTAAAAACGAAATAACTTTAGAAAAATATGATATAGCAAAAAAACAATCCCTGGAATTTATTGAAACAAAACCTAATGCGTTAGGTGTTATTCCTGCTGTTTGGGTTTATGCTAATAGATCACCAGTAAGAGGAATAGGTGTTAGTGATGTAAATGACTTGGCAGATGCTCAAACTTTTTTATTTTCATTATATTCTGAAGCAGAACAATTAGTTAGATTAACAAACCATCCTACATTAGTTAAAGATCAAGGCACAGAAGCATCAGCAGGTGCTGGAGCAATTATAACATTAGGGGATACTACAAGTGCAGATACAAAACCATATCTATTACAACCAAATGGTTCAAACCTACAAGCAATACTTGAAACAATTAGAGAAACAATTAAAAGCATAGACAGAATGGCTCACTTAGGTGCCATCCGTGCTATTGAAACAAGACAGATGTCTGGTGTGGCTATGCAATCAGAATTTATTTTATTAGATGCCAAACTTTGTGAAAAAGCAAAGAACTTACAATTAGCAGAAGAACAAGTATGGCGTATGTTTGCTCGTTGGCAGAATACAGCATTTGATGGATCAATAAAATATCCAATGGCATTTCATATTAGAGATAAAAACTTAGATATGGATATCCTTAAGAAAGTTTCAGAAACAGCAAAGAATATTTCTTTAGCAGACCCTGGAACGCAAACAATAGTCAATAAAAAGATTAAAGAAATACTTGCTAAAGACGAAGATGAATTACAAGAATTAAATAAAATAAAAATAGATCCAATTAGCAATGAAACACAAACCCCACAACCACAAAATTAAAAGTCTTAAAACAAGACTTTACGAAATTGAGAAACTTCTTGAAAAGATGACAAGACGATCAAAATGTCAGGTGAAATCTTTATTCAAAGGTTGGGCGGATTCTATCCATTTATGGGTAGATTGGTGGGCAAGTGGAAAGGAGAATACAATGGCTAAGAAAAAGAAAAAAGGCAAAAAAAATAAAAATAAAAAGAAAAATAAGAAAAAAGGTAAAAAAAAAAGAAAATAACTAAAAAGAATATATCTGGCTATTATGTAGCAGATGGTAAGATTAAAATATTATATGAAGACTAATAGAGTGCCTTTGACATCAGAACAAATGATAATTGACTTGCTAAAGCAATTAAAAGATCGTTTAGAGCAAGGACAAACAAAAGATTTCAAAGCATTAGATATTATTACTGAGTTAGATGTAAGAATTAAAACAGCAATGAGCCTTTTAAAAGGCTTTATACATAAGGAGAAATAAAATGCCAAAAGTAGGAAGTAAAAAGTTTTCGTATAGTGCTTCAGGGCGAAAAGAAGCCAAAGCATATGCAAAGAAAACTGGAAAAAAAGTCAATTGGTCCGTAAATAAAAAGAAGAAAGGTTGGTAATATATGATTAATTGGTTTAAAAAACTTATTGCAAAAGTAAAAAGTGAACTGGCTTATAGAAAACGAATTAAAGAATTAAAAAAGAAAGATCCATTTATTTACAAATAAGGTATGAGAAAGAATATTATGATAGAGGTAGATAACGATGGCAGGCCACAAAACAAGAAAAGGTCCAAAACAAGAACATCAAAAATACTTTTACAAGGAGAGAGAATACAAACCTTGCCGTGTTACTGTCAAGAAATTATATTCTCACGGATCAAAGGCTTACCTGAGTGCATCTGCGGTGGACAACGGGGATTTGATTTTTAGAAACCACAGACCTATTCCGTGGGCACAAATCAATTGGGACGAATAAATGGAAATAGTTATTGGCCTTTTACTAATATTAAATGGAAATATTATTGAACACACATATAAAGATTCCTTATCTGCTTGTTTGAAATCAAAAAGAATAGCGGAAAGAGAAGTTAATCCAGAAAGTGTTAGATTTGTATGTAAACGAGTTAATGCAGAAACAGAAATATATATGGGTTCAAAAAAGATATTAAAAATTATAAAATAAATGGTAAAAAGAAGATTATATAGACAACCTATTGAATCAGCAAGACACGAACAATTCAAAAAACTATGTTTAGAATATTTTTCTAATCAAGAAAAGTTAATAACAAATCCTTCTATGCGATTTGCTACAAAGGCCAGGAAGGCTTTAATCAATATTAGAAAAGTAGCATTACCATTAGGATTAGAATTATTATCTTTATATGCACCTTCACAAAACGAAGGAAAGGATATTGTAAATCCTTTTAACTACAAAGACAACCGTATGAATGGTAAATACATTTACAAAGAGGTCAAATCAGACCTAAACAAAAAAGGAGAACGAGACGATGACTCAAGAAGTATCATTGACGGACACTAAAGTTGAAACTACTGAGGTTCAACCAGAAGTCACAAAAAATAATCCAACTCAGGATGAGGTATCAACAGAACCTAAAACCTATACACAAGAACAGGTTGATGCGATTGCTTCCAAAGTAAGAAAGACAGAGGAATCAAAAGTGTCAAGAAAGTTTGAGAATATAGATGTTGAGAAGTATCAGACCTTTATTGCTAAAGAAGAACAATCTAAGATTGCTGAAGCAAAAAGGAAAGGTGAGTTTGAAAAAGTTTTATTGCAACAATCTGAAAAGTCTGTTGCTCAAATAAACAAACTTACCAGTGAATTGACAAAGATCAAGGTAGACGGCTCATTATTAAATGCGGCTTCTACAAAGAAAGCGATCAACCCTGAACAAGTCGTTAGACTTGTAAGAGAACAGGTAAAAATGTCAGACACTGGTGAAGTTGAAGTTATTGATAGTAAAACAGGACAAACACGATACTCTGACACAGGTGAAGCCTTGTCTGTAGATGGATTAGTTTCAGAATTTCTAAAATCAAATCCACACTTTGTTCAGGCAGGTCCCGCAGGTGCTGGTAGTTCATCAAACACCAAAACAGATACTCCAACTAATGTTGATATCACTAAACTGGATATGAAAAATCCAGATGATAGAAAAGTATATGCTCAATATCGTAAAGATAAAGGCTTATACTAATATTAACAATAAAAGAAGGAGATTAGCAAAATGGCTAATACAACAACAACAACATTAAATGATCTGATCGCAAATGTCGTTCAAGAAGCATTGTTCGTCGCGAGCGAAAGATCAGTAATGAGAGGACTTGTAAGAAATTACACCGTCCCTAAAAACACTGGACTAACTCTTCAGGTTCCTTTATATCCTGCTCAAACAGCAGAAGATTTAACTGAAGGAACAGACATGGACGGAACAGCGGCAGATGATGCTATTTCAACTAATGTAGCAACTATCACACTTGCAGAAGTTGGTATAATGACTACGGTTTCAGATTTAGCAATCAATCACTCTGTTTCTAATGTTATTGCAGACTTAGGAAAACTCTTTGGTGAAGCAGTAGCAGTTAAAATTGATAAAAAATTAACTGCTTTATTTTCAGGCTTCTCAACTTATGCGTTTGGATCAGCAACAGATACTCAATCAACAATAACTGCGGCGGCAATTTTTAAAGCGGCGGCAACATTGAGAGCATCTGCAGTTCCAGGACCATACTTTGGAGTATTCCATCCTCAAGCAATCTATAACTTAAAAGCAAGTTTAACAAATACATTTGTGAATCCAAATGGTGGAACAAGTGTTGTTAATCAAGCAATGAGTGAAGGATTTATTGGGCGTATTGCTGGGGTAGATATCTACGAAACTGCAAATGTAGTTCAAGATTCTGCAACATCAGTAGTAAATGGTGTATTCTCAAGAGATGCCCTTGGTCTAGCAATAGGTCAAGATATTAAGATAACAACCCAGCGTGATGAGAGCAAAAGAGCAAGTGAAGTAATTTGCACGGCTGTTCTTGGAGTTAAAGAATTACATGACACTTATGGTTGTCAAGTAGTTGGAACTAACACAATGGCGTAAGGATAATACCTTATTAAATTAAAAGGCCCTGTTGCTTCCCCTTCAGGGCCTTTTTTTATGACTTAAATATTTGCATGACAATCGTTTGGCTCAACGGAGCATCAAGAAAAGGATTGGAAGATAAGTTTCCATTACAAGATATAGAAATTGGTTGCAATTACATTAGAAGAGATAGAAAAGTTAATCATGTAATTGCTTTTGATCAACCAATTGTAAAAGCATTATCTCAAAATCTTGAAGAAGGTGTAAAGTATTATACAAGAAGTGAATGGGGTAAACCAGGACAATGGATTACAGTTAAACAATGGAAAACGGTAGACCCAATGAACTCAGGTATGATGGCCTTATTGTTAGCAACACGATTAAGCAAAGAAGACATTTATATTTTAGGTATGGACTGGGGATTAAGTGATATATCAGTATATGATTATGGTAAGAATAAAGAGTCTATTATAAAATATACTAATGGCTGTAAAAGACAAGTTAAAACACTTTCTGAAACACATAAGATAATAGCGGTGCATAATGGACTACCTGATATTGACATACCAATTATAGATAAACAAACATTTCTGGTTAAGTTCAAATAAATAAAGTTATACAAGAAGGACTTGTAGTAATTAATTTAAAGAAGGACTTTAAACAATGGCGGCATTCGCAACAGACTCAGATCTATTAGAATATGAACCACAAATAAAAGAATATGGGGTTTTTGATTTTACAGATCTTCATACCAAAACATTTGACGACATAATTAGATTATTAAACATAAAATGGTGGCCTACTGCAAACTATTCAAGTTTTAATGTTAGTGTAGTTGGTGGCTCAGAAAAACTAACAAATAGCAAATTAAACTCTAATCAATTTGTAAGAGCGGCAGTATATCATGTATTGGCGTATTATGTTTTTCCACGACTTTCTACTTTTGATCCAGATGGTGACTCTTTCCAAAATAAAATGAATTATTACAAGAATAAGTTTGAAGAAGAATTTGATCTTATCCTTCGTGAAGGGGTTCATTATGATTTAGATTCATCTGGAACATATACAGATGCGGAGAAACAACCATTTTATCATAATAGACTAATTAGGTAATGTCAGCAAGAGAAAATATAGCAAAAAATATAGAGAATCAATTAAAGAACATGACCAACCCTGCTCCAGGAGTAGTGTCTCGTGTTTTCTTTGATATTCAAAAACTTGCTATTACACAATTCCCAGCAATATTGGTGGTCACGGCAGGAGAAGACCGTGAAGACATTTCTACAACAGAAAGACAAGGTTTAATACAATATCAATTAAGATGTTATGTAAGAGGAACAGAAGTAGATACATTAAGAAATAATATTGTAGAAGAAATAGAAGAAACATTAGAAGTTTCCAGAGATAGAGATATTACATTATCAGGAACAAATATTCATAATGTCACAACTCATGTAGCAAGTATAGAAGTAATAGAACGAGAACTTCCATTAGGCGAAGTAGTTGTGAATGTGAATGTTCAATACACATACAAAAAAGGAGTATTATAATATGGGAATGAAAATGTTTAAAGGACAAGATTCAGAGATCGTGACTAGCAGAGATGTTAGAGCACGAATGGATGATGGATGGACCTTCAAACCATCAATAGAAGCAACATTAAAACCAAAAAGAAAAAGTAAAAACATTCTTAAGGTTAAAGATGTTGATATTAAACAATCAGATCTTCAAGGTCCAGAAGATTTTAACAATAACAAAGGAGAATAACAATGGCAACAAATCTAGTAGCCGCATATACAGGCGAAGCAGGTTCTATAAGTTATGGTGGGGCAACGGTAGCCGCAGTAAGATCTTTTACTGTGGACAACGAGGCCCAAACTATAGAATCAACTGCTATGGGAAATCCTGGTAATGCAAGATCATATTTAGGTGGCCTTACACAATGGAGTGGTTCAATGGATGTCTATCAAATAGATGACGACAGTGAACAAACTGCTATGTTAGCGGCAACCCAAAGTGGTGCATTAGCAGAGATAATTTTATACCCAAGCGGTTCAGGCAAAGGTATAAGTCTTACTGGGGATGTAATTGTAACTGGTCATTCATTAACATCAAGTTTTGATGGTATGGTGGAAGGTTCAATTTCGTTCCAAGGAACTGGAGCATTAGACAGAGCAGTAATATCGTAATATTAAATGTTCAGTGTTAGTGTTTCTTTTAATACGAAAAAAGCAACCTCTGGTCTTAAAAAATCAATTGACCAAGCGGTTCGCTTAATAGCCACAGATCTTCACAAGGCTTTACGAAATAGGTTTGGGAAGATTACACCTGTTAGATCAGGTCGTGCGAGAGACAGTTGGAAATTAAGAAAAAAATCCAAATCCAATTTTGAGGTAAGAAGTAACATACCTTATATGGAGCGTCTTGAGCAGGGTTATTCAAAACAAGCACCTCGTGGGATGACACGACCCGCTCTACGAGAGGTCATAACAAGAAACAGATCAAGGAGAATAAAATAAAATGACAGATCTTAAAAATATAAGAACCCATTATCAATCAGTGATTGGTGATGATTTACAAAAGGTTCATTGCGAAGAATGGAAAATGGATATCTATTTTAGAAAAACATATTCATTCAAGGATGAAAGTAGAATCGTAGAGTATCAATCAGCAGGTAAAGTTGTAGATGCTTTAGTAGAATCTATAGTGGTGAAAGCCAGAGATAAAGATGGCAAGAGACTATTTGCAGATGCGGATAGATTGACATTAATGAACGAGGCTGATCCTGCAGTAATCATAAAGATTGCTGGTGCGATTAACAATGCGAATATAAAATTAGCAAAGGAACAAATCGCAAAGGAGTAAAAAACAATGTTGAGTTGAGGTTCCTACTCACCTTGGCAGACAGACTTAAGATGAGTTTGGCTGAAGTAATGGAATTGACAACATTGGAACTGCAATACTGGTATCAGTATTTGCTTTTAGAACAAGACGAGTCCAAGGCAACAATGAGGAGAAACAAAGGTGGCTACAACACCACTAAACATAAAGGTAGGCGTTAAAGGCCAACAAAAGATTGACAAACTTAATCAGTCATTAGGAAAGACTGCTAATTCGTCATCTAAACTTGGTTCTGCATTAAAAATAGCAGGAGGAGCCTTAGCGGCTCTTGGAGTAGGCAAACTTGTTAAAGGTTTTGTTGATGTAGGTAAAGAAGTTGAATCATTACAATTAAGATTTAAGTTCTTATTTGGATCAGCAGAAGAAGGTGCCAAAGCCTTTGATGTATTAAATGAATTTGCGGCCAGAGTTCCATTCTCACTTGGCGAAATTGCGGCGGCTTCAGGTAACTTGGCGGTTGTATCTAAAGATGCTATTGCCTTAAACAAGAATTTAGAACTAACAGCCAATATTGCGGCTGTGGCAGGTTTAGATTTTAGAACTGCAGGAGAACAATTACAAAGAGCATTCTCAGGTGGTGCGGCGGCGGCTGACTTGTTTAGAGAAAGAGGGGTTACAGCACTATTAGGATTTCAACAAGGTGCAACAATATCAATAGAACAAACAATAGAAAAATTCAACGAATTATTTGGGCCAGGTGGTAGGTTTGGTGATGCGGCTGGTGAAATGGCAAACACATTCACTGGAACTTTATCAATGATATCTGACTCATTTAGAAAGTTTCAAGAAGCAGTAGTAAAAAGTTTCTTTGGAGAACTTAAAACACAATTTGGTGATTTAGATGAATTCTTAAAACAAAATCAATTACAAATAGAAATTATGGCTGGAGCAGTTGGCAATGTGTTAGCCAAATCTTTACGAGCATCAGGAGATGCTGTTAAGTGGATAGCAGATAATTCAGACACTTTAACAAAAGTATTAGCGGCATTAATAGCCTTAAAAGTAGCAGGAGTAATATTTGGTATGGCCAGAGCCTTACAGGCAATGGTTATTACTACCACAGCCTTGGTTGCATTAACAGGACCAGTAGGATGGGGATTGATTCTTGCGGCAACGGGTGCGGCGGCGGTGGCATATAAACTAACGGGAGATGCTTTAGATTCTCTTGAAAATAGTATGTCAGAATCTGTAGAAACTGCAAAAAAACAAGCAATGGCTTTTGATGATAGTAATCGCGAACTGGGGATAATGAAAGCGGCACTTACTCAGACAGCAAAAGCAACAGAAAAAGCAATAGTAAAATATAAATTCTATGAAGATCAAATTATTAGAGTAAAAAGATCACAAGAAGCGGCAACACAATCAGCACAAGAATTTGAAGATTTAATTGCTGACAAAGTTATTATACAAGCATTAAGAGAAGTTATTGGAGAAGGATTTACACCATTACAAGGCAAAATTGCCGCAATAGCAGATGGAATGAATGCTTTTAGAAATACAGCATCAAGTGCCTTAACAGATGTAATAATGGGAACTAAAAAATTAAATGAGGCTCTTGGAGAAATTGTAAATCAAACATTAAGAGCATTGATACAAGGATTTATAAACTTAGGTATAACAATATTCATATTAGAACCATTAGAAAGATGGTTAAGAAATCAAGTTCAAAGACAAAAAGAATTAAACAGCCAATTGAAAAGAGAGATTGCTCTTAGAACTATATTGGCTATGTTTGGTGGAGGTGGATTTGGAATACCATTCTTTGCAGACGGTGGAAGAACTCCAGCAAATCAACCAATTGTGGTTGGTGAAAGAGGACCAGAATTATTTGTTCCAAATACAGCAGGAAACATTATGTCTAATGATCAATTAGGTATGGGTGCTGATGCATTTGGAAATATATCAGATAATGTTAATGTAACATTTAATATTAACACATTAGACGCATCAGACTTTAATGAGTTATTAGAAAGTAGGCAAGAACTTATTATTGGATTAATCAATAGAGGACTTGCTGAAAGAGGGAAAAGGAGTCTTACAGCATAATGGCATTATTCACAGTATCAGCAGGATTTAAAACTTTAGATTTTCAATCAAACACAGCGAGCAGAGTAACGAGATCTGTGTCAGGTGTCACACAAAGATTAAAAACAGGTGCCCAATATTGGAGTTTTAAATTAGCATCACCATCTTTAACAAGAGCACAGGCATTAGCAGACTATTCATTTTTTATTCAACAAGACGGACAGGTGACAGCATTTACTATTGCTCCACCAGAGGTGTCTTCAGCAAGAGGCACAGTATCTGGCACACTAACCAACGATGCTACGGTTGCCGCAGGACTAAAAGCGGCACAAACAGATGGAGGCTCAGGCACATTATTAAAAGGTGATGTAATTAAGTTTTCTAATCACAATAAGATTTATATGGTGACAGCAGATAAAACAATATCAGGAACTAACGACGCAATCAATTTCTATCCACCGTTGGTAACAGGAATTACATCTTCAACAACAATTACATATGATAATGTTCCTTTTACTTGTTACTTAGATGCTGATATTGTAAAATATGTTACACAAGCAGACGGAACCTTCAAATATGAAATAGTGCTGAACGAGGAGATATAATGACTAGAGGTTTAGCAAGTGGAACGGCAACTGAATTAGCAGGCAAAACGGTTTTTGGTTGTGATTTAATTGAATTACATTTATCTACAGCAAGGTATCTTACTACTGCAAATATAAACATTGATTATGATTCAGCAAGTGCACCAGATTCAGGTAGCAACACATATCTTGCACAAGGACAATTTTTAAAATATTCAAGCATAACTGAGTCATCTGATTTAAGAACAAATCAAATTATTTTAGATTTTACAGCAGTAGATACTACTACTTTGGCATTATTATTAAACAATGATTATATTAATACCAGAGTAGTAATTTATAGAGCATTATTAGACGCTGATTATACTTTTACATCAGATGATGTATTCACTTTGTTTGATGGAAGAATAACAGGATATCAAATTAAAGAAGAGGCGTATACGGCAACGGTTTCTGTTATTGTAGCATCACAATTCGCAGACTTTGAAAGAACAAACGGAAGAAAAACTAATCCAGCATCACAAAAACTATATTTTCCAGATGATGAAGGAATGCAATATTCAGCATCAATTGTAAAAGATATGAAATGGGGGAGATCATAATGTTCACAGTAATTACTTTTACTAAAGATACAAAATATATTCAGCAAGGTTTAGATTTAGCACTTAAAGCCGTTCACGAACGAGGATTAAACAATATTGATTTTGATAAAACAGATTTTATAGACAAATGTAAAATGCTTTATGTAAGTCCAGCCGCTGTTAAATGGGGTTTATTAAAAGATGGCAAAATGGTTGGTTTTGTAATAGGCACTATACAGCAAAGTATTTGGTTTAAGGATCCATACATAAAATTATTAGCCTGTCATGTTGATGTGTCATATAGATGTATTGAAGCATATCAAAGTCTTTTAAATGTAATTTACAATTATGCTGGAGAGAAAAAAATTATTAAGATTGAAGTAGATTCTGAATTTATGTTATTAGGTGCATCACAAAACTTATCATTTTTATTAAAAAATGGTTTTCAGGAAACAACGCAAGTATGGGAGAAACAAATTGATCATCAGAGAATTTAAAAGAAAAGATTTAGATCAAGTAATTGAAATGGGCAGAGCATCTCATAAAGAATCTGCTTATAAATTGCCATATGATCCATCGCGAGTAAAAAACTTATATCTTAATAGTATAAACAATCCAATATATAAAGTTTTTCTTGCAGTTGAAAATGATAAAGTTATTGGTGGAACTGCTGTGGTTGTTGGTCAATACAATTATTCATATCAACATTTTGTTAGTGACATTGTAACCTATGTCTATCCAGAATACAGAGGAGGTAGTGCAGGAATAAAATTATATAAAGCAGTTTATCAATGGGCAAAAGAAATTAAAGCAACAGAAGTGCATTTGGATTATCAGTTTAGTGATGATAGTGAAAAAATTGAAAGATTTTATAAAAGGTTAGGATATGTTCCCCTTGGTAAAAGATTTAAAAAGGAAGTAATAGAAGAATGAGAATTTATAACAAAATAGTTTATGATAAAGACATGAATGTCATAGAAGAAGATTCATATGAACATAAAGGTCCTATTACTAAATTAAAAGGTGGCATTCCTAATCCTTTTAAGGCTGTAACAAAGTTAATTAGCGGTATTATTGGTGCCGTGAAGGGAATTGTTGGTGCTGTTATTAGTGTAATTACATCACCATTTGGTGTTAATCTTGATGTTCCTGATTATGATATTGGCGTTGACCAAACTGGCAGTATTCAGGGTGTCTTAGTCACTAAAGATTCTGCTGTGGCAAGTATTCCTGTTCTTTATGGCAAAAGAATGTTAGGAGCAATTAGAGTATTTGTTGAAGCAGGCACAGGTGATAACAACAAATATCTTTATGTTGCTTATGTTTTTTGTGAAGGACCAGTTAAAGGTGTTGATAAAATTATGTTAGATGACAATGATGCTGGAATAGTAGCAGGAGATTTAACTCACGGGGATGAAGTTGCTGTTACAACAGGAAAATATGCAAACAGATTATCATTACAATTCTTTAATGGAAAAAATAATAAAAATGGCACAGGTTCACAAATTGCCAGTTCTTTATTACAAGATATTGACACAGCGAAGTGGACAGCCAATCATAAACTAGAAGGCTTATGTTATATTGCCGCAAGGTTTGAATGGATTGAAGGAACAACAAATGATGAAATAAAAGCAAATCCATATCTTGGAAATGTGCCAGGTATGATTGCAGAAATAGAAGGAAGAAAAATCTATGATGCAACAGGTTTAGGCTCAACACATACCACAGCCTATGAAGATGAGACTCTTACTACAGACTCAGATAAAATGGCTAATCCTGTATCGTGTCTTTTAGACTATCTAAGAAACCCAACTTTTGGTAAAGGATTATCTAATGATAATTTTAATTGGGCAACATGGAATACAGCGGCAGACTTATGTAATCAAACAGTTTCATATGACAATTATGAGAACACCAAAGCATTTACAACAAATCATGTTGTAGATACTTCTATTTCCTTAATGACAAATACAAAAATATTATTAGCAAGTTTTAGAGGCATTATGCCATACCAAGGAGGAAAATATAGTTTAAAAATTGAGCATGGAGGTGATGATACAGACATCACGGCAACACCTGCAGATCCAACCACAGTAATGACAGTTACTAATGATCATATTATTGGAGGATTATCACTTGATGGTGAATCTAAACAACAAAAATGTAATAGACTTATTACTACTTGGGTAAATCCAGACGAGGATTATCAACCAGATGAAGTAGCATTTCCTTTGCCAGGATCTGCATTAGATACAACATATCTTGCAGAGGACAATGGAGTAAGATTAGAAAAAAGAATTACTTTGCCATTTTGCACTAGCCTAGCAATAGCAGAACAACAAGCAGTGGTATATTTAAGAAAATCAAGAACACAAAAACTTATACAATTTACAACCAATTTGGCTTCGTCTAATGTTGTTGTTGGTGATTTAATAAGAGTTATTAATGAACATCTTAGTTTAGATGGGAAGTTTAGAGTTATGGATATTAAAATATCTACAGCAGGATTTATAGACATCCGTGCTATTGAACACCAGGCTGGTCATTATGGAATTGGTGCGACAGGAATTGAATATATTAAACCAATATTAAACTTGCCTGACCCAACATCAGTCCAGCCAATAACAGGATTAACAGCAACAAATGTATAACAAAAGGAAACTATCACCATGGCATTAAAAGTCCCATTAGATTATCTTATCCATAGATCATTTAGATCTAAACCATCTGTTAAATTAGATTGGGTTGCAACTAAAACACCATTTAGTATAGAATATGAAATCAAGTTTAGGTTATCTTCTGAGAGTGAATGGTCTTTAGCAGGTTTTACAACAGATATAACATATGATTTTTTTTCTATGATACCAGGTGAGTTTTATGACTATAGAGTAACAGCAATATCAGGAGGGTTTGTTAGAAGTGACCCCTTAGAATTATTAAACCAACAAACACAAGAAATAATAGTTGATATGCCAAGACTTAGACTACCATGGTGGCCAGGAAAATAAGGAGAAACAATGACTACAAACACAGGATTTTATGATTCAGATCAAAGATTAACATTACCTAAAGATACATTAACTTGGACAAACTTAGATACATCACCATATGCAACATGGGATAACTGGACAACTTGGTATCAAAATCTAACAAGTTCTAGCACATTGTCTTTGACTACAGACATCTATGATGCTGGTGCGGCTATTGAGGATGTGCCAAACTTTACACTTAACACTAGAATTGATGGATATTGGAGGCGTGGATTTTGGAATTTAGGATATGCGGGGTCTCCTACGGTTACATATGATAGTTCTAATGAAGATATGCCTACATGGTTAATTAAAGGATCAAATAGTGCAGATATGAGTTCTTCTTCACAAATTACAATGACAAGAACATCAGCACCAAACTATGTTTCTATAGGAAAGTTTAGATATTGGCAAGTGACAGTGACTATTAATGCTGGAACTAATATAAGACCTCACGGTATTTCAGGAGTTAGATTTGATGTGTCTGAACAAATGATGGAAGAAATAGTAAGTGGTTTTGATACAAGCACAGTTGATGATGGAACTTCTACTACAAGAACAATTCCTTTAGTCAACTCATATTCATCAATAAAATATGTTAGCGTCACACCAACAACAACTATTACTGATAATTCAGGATATGTAGGAAGTATAGTTTCTGTGCCATCAGTAAAAGTAGTAGAAACTGATACGAACTCTATTGGCATTCAAGTATATAAACCAATGAGCGGTGATGAAACTGATGCTACCGTTGATGTAATAGTAAGAGGATATCCATTGGTTGCTATTACTCAATTTGGCCATATTGGCATATGGTATAGAGATTAATTTTATAATCAATTTTACAAGTGAGCGATAAATAATTATAAATTAGGAGAATAAAATTATGGGATGGGGAACAGCAGGAAATATTGTAACAACTAACTTAGATGCAGGATCAGATAATCCAGCATCAGCAAGACCTAACCTTAAGGCGGCTTTAGACGAAATTACAGCAATTATAAACGGCAGAGATGCGGCATCTGGAGTAGCAGGACTATCAGCAAGTTCTAAAATTGTTAATACACAACTCCCTGATACAATTATAAGTTCATCTTCAACAGACTTAACACTAACTCCTAATACTGGTTGCGTTAATATTAATTCTGTTATTCAATTAAATCCTCAAACAAAATCAGCCTTATATGCAAGAAGTGATTTAGCAGATGGTATGTTAGCAGTTTGTGATACATCAGACAGCACAATTGATGGTCTGGTTCTATATGCAGGCGGCGTATGGAGACGAGTGTCTGATAATACAGAACTCCCTGCTTCATAAGATCCATAATTACTTGCACAACGGGGTCGTGAGTGCTACAAAAACAATTTAT
>TARA_R110000824_G_scaffold95176_1_pt1 | contig 16337 bp, 2 predicted proteins | sample TARA_R110000824 | Tara Oceans TARA_R110000824 (sample SAMEA4397747) | marine metagenome | biome: Polar Biome; feature: [MES] marine water layer (ENVO:01000295) within the mesopelagic zone...; material: water (ENVO:00002006), including particulate matter (ENVO:01000060) such as......
TTTTTCTATTAGCTCATCATACCAGTCTCGCCAAGACTGCTGAACATTTCTGGGAAACTCAGCCGCTATTTCGGATTTGCTAGTTGGACATGGAGCAACGCCGACAATATAATCATGAACAATCACATCAACTGTTTCTTGTATAAGGGCATTAAGGCTTTGTACCGGGCCCTTTACTCTGAAGTACTGGGGATAATCTGGTAGATCAATTATAGAATTCAAGTCTACCAAATAGTCACTCTCACCAAATGCCGCTTTTCCTCCAAACTCCCCGTGAGCCCAACTCGACACCGGGAGTGGCCAAATGGCCTCGCTTGGGTCTCCTGCTCCAGTAGAAATTTGTTGCACTATTCTCAAAGCGTCTAACGCAGGAAAACCGGCGCTATTAACGTTCGATCCACCAAAAACGCCGCCGGTATAAGGATTTACACCTTCTCTGCCGCCTCCTCCGAATTGGTAATTCTCTCTAATAGCAAAGGGGTTCCAAATATTGTTCATTTGGTTAGTAAATACGGGCTCTCTTTGCGGATTAAACGGCCTAAGAGGGTCGGCGTTACTAGCGCCCGTAAAAGAGGTTCCCTGAAACCCCTCCAGAATAACCTGTATTCCATCAAGAACTTTAGCAGGAGATTCTATAACTATATCCCAAGTGTATCCCCCTGTGCTTTTTTTGTGGGTATACCTTTGGAAAATTCCACCAAATGTAAATTCTCCCCACTTGATACCAACCGCCGTTCCCAGTTCGGGAAAATCGGGTTCCCAGTCTTTATCAAAACCATCTAAGCTTTTACCCGTGGTGGGATCTACGCCTCCCACTAGGGTCATCTGGCAGGAGCTTCCGTCTGCCCCATAAGAAGCCGACGCCGATATGTTTGTTACATAAGCGTTGAATAGCTCTAACGGCTTTTCTAAAATGAAATCTTTAGCCATGCTAATACACCCAATCTATTTGCAAAGAGTATGTTCCTTCAACCGGGTCCCAAGTTTCGTTTTTTCCTTGCTGCGAAACGTTGGGATACACGGCAACATCTGGTATCCATGTAGCAATAGTGGTTGCCAAACCCTCATTATAACCCGGATCTCCAACAAGAGTGCTTGGCATATTGTCTCTTTTTTCTTTTTTCATAGTGGCATCTATAGAAATCCCTCTTGATCGTTCTGGCGTTGTTCCCATGTCTTGTATAATGGGCCCCTCTGATCTACCGATAATGGCTAATATAGCCACTGTGTTAGTGGACTGATCTTTATTATTATCCGTTATAGACACCGAATCAGAAATAGCGTCATCTACAGCGGGGTCCTTATCATTATAAGTTCTACTGTAAGAAATCACACCCGTTATTTTGTTTTTACTTATACTTTGGGTTTTGACTACGGTATTTAAGGTTTTGTCGTCGTCGCCCGTTCCGGGTCCCACTATGCTGTCTTCATATAGCAAATTAGCCAAAGTGTAAGTATAAGATAGCGTGGCTTCTAGTGCTGCCTCTGCTTGAGTCAACGAGTTTTTTGCATTGCTGCTATAGCCACTGCTGCTTTGACCTTTGATAGCTCCTGTTACAGTTACACTAGTAACGCTTTCTTCGTCTGTGTCCATGCTAACTTCTATATCGTGCGTAGCTCCCGACTCAGAGGCAAACCATGTTTCTGTTATGGTATAAGAACCTCCGGCATAGTCTATACTAGCAACTCTATTATTATTAAAATATTGATACGAAGTAATGACAGCTATCATGTCTTCGTCGGGTTTGAACACTTTTTGTGACGTGCCCGACACGTCTGTGTCAACGTCATTAGACGGAGACTTTAACCTACTTTCGCACCAGTTTTTGGCCTGCGTCCAAGCTGGGCCACTCGTGCCATCAAGAGTTGGCCCGGAACCAAAACTTTTTAGCCCTATGGCAGAAATGGTGTGAGTAACTAAATAACTTTTTAGGGGATTTCCTGTTATATCATTGGAATCAAAGCCCATATCCCCCTCGTTTTCAACAAGATCCCAAGATTCTTCAGCCGAAGCAAGCCTGTAAGGGAAGGGGTCGGCGGTTCCGCCTATAGACGTGCTGACATTAGCCTCAAATTCAAAAGTGTAATCCTGAAATTGCACACCAGCGCTTTCATCGGTCTGCTCCGGCACAGATACGGCTAAAAGGCTAGCATCTAGAAATACAATCTTATTTGCAAGACCTCCGTAAGGTTCAATTGTGAGCGTTCCTACCCCTTGGTCTTTAGTCAAATCGGCACTAAGCAAATTTGAAATAATGGAACTTTGTAGGGCATTCTGTCTTACGCCTGTGGTAGTAATGTCTCCAGTAGCTAAGACTTGCCCAACAACCGAAATTGTATATTTGTTGGCTATAGGGGTGCCATCAGCCGCCCTAATAACCTCACGATTAATTGAATATTTCGGAAATGGATTGCTTGTCCCTCCTCCAATGGTAATAGGCCCAGCGCCTACTGCGTCATAAGTAATCATTAGACTTCGTACCCCCTGATATATAAGTGACCCGTAGCGGAAATAAAACCTGTCCCACTTGTCATAATAAGACTGAGGTTATTGCTGTCCCCATATTCTCCTCCAGCAACTAGACTAGTTACGCCACTTTCCGTTACATTAATTAAAGACATGTTCATGTTGCCTTCTACTTCTTTTCCTCCTCCGGCTCCTCTTCTATATAATACTAGCGATGTGTTTCCAGAGCTAAGTGGGTGGGCTGGCATATACAAAGAGGTTGCGTCAGTCCAAGGTGTGAGCCCAACACCGGCTATCATGAATGGAAGTCCGCTAACATATACACCTCCCTCAGAATCATCAGAACTGTCTGCTGGTCTAATGGCTGGAGTGGTCTCGCTTAAATACAAAGACGTATCGCCAGTAAGCGTCCCCGTGGGAGAAGTTTTCAAAACCAAAGGAAACGTTCTAGCCAATGGGTTTTGTAATGTTCCATTTAATGACAAAAACAACCCACTTGGATAGAGCGATGGAGACTCGTCAGCAGCCTCAGAATTCATAAAGTGAGCACCTCCAACGCCAGCGCCATATGTGTACGCTGGAATGACACCACTGTCGGTCACCCCGTCTCGCTGTTTTATCATCAACGAATGCGAGCCAAACTGCGGACCATTATATAACAAAAGTGGTTGACCGGCAGTAGACGTTCCTAGTCCTGACGCGTGTAGCGACATTCCAGATGAAAGAGGTTCTGCCATTTTCATAAACAGATTTCTTGCGTTTGTACCGCTTTCCCACCAATTTTGCATATGCAGCGGGAAAACTCCACTGATAGCAGTGCGAATATTAAGGGTCATTTGTGCCGCATCATCCGGCTGAATGAACATAGTCGTGTAATTACCCGTTCCCCTTAATGGTAATGACAAGCTCATTGAGCCACTGCTAGTGTCGTAGGACCTAATATAAAGAGGCGTTGTGTTTTCTGACGCGTAGGGCCCCTGAATAAACATAGCTGGATAAGCCGTTAAATTGGCCCGATCTAAATCTAAGAAGCTTAATTTACGAATAACCCTAGACTCATTTCCAGAGTCCAAATCAAACACCCTTCCGGCCAAAATAGAAGGCTTGTCGCCTGTTTTAAAATCAATAAGCCTTATAGTAGAGAGTTGTTCTTTTGCAAACTGGAAAGCTCTTCCGGGTGTAATATACGGCAGCATTTCATAATAGGTATTGTCGGTATCAAAGTTAAATGACACCCCTGTTTTTAGATTGTATATTACGCCACTCAATGATCTGGCATCTGCCCCACGAGGAGGACATATAGTCAGGCGTCCATTTTCCCAATGGTATTCGTCACCAGAAGACAAGACTATTTTTTTGGAGAACGTGATAATATCCATATTGTATATTCCCACTGCTGCGCCATAATCCTGATCGTCCGATGAGCCTATATGACTTTCCAAAAGACTCGCAGAACCATTGTTGCCTACCTTATAACCATACACCTTTTTGCCCGCCGGTTCTCCAACCGCCAACAAAGTCGCCCTGCTGTTATATGCAATATCATAACCAAACAATTTGGCGGTATAAGCGCATTCGTAAGACGTTGAGGATATGGTAGACGAAGTGTATCCGCCTTGGTATAGGGTGTCGGCATGGGACCAGATTCCTCCGGCCCTCTTGAATATAAATACAGCACCACGAAATGCGTTGAATTCAAATTTAGTGAGAATGTTGTTGGCGGCATGTCCGTCAAGAAGAGGACATGAAACAAACATCAGATCTCCATCAATAATAATTTTATGGCCAAACGCTAGTTTGGTTTCTTCTAGATTCAAGTTACTCCAGTTAGAACGATATGTGTTAAACACGTCGGTATCCGAAAACGCTACAGCTTTTTCGCCATAGGCATAATTTTGAGACTCAAGCCTGTGTGTAATATGACCACCTTCTCCACGATCATAGTAACCGTGGGAATAGTATAAGTCTTCGCCGTCCCACTCGACAGATAGTCCAATTTCTTTACGTAAGCGTTCGGCATTACTAGAAGAGTGGTTATGAAAACCAACAAGGAAGCTCCAAGCGTCAGAAGGTCCCTTCTCTAAAATAAAGACTACGTTTTCGTCTCTTTGTCCATAACTAGGGTTATTTTTATCTGCTGTCACTAACCCTATTGAAGCGGCGATTCTATTGTCGGAAGATATCTTTATGCTCTTATAATATGCCCTAATTATATCCCTGTCGTTAGACAAGATAGAGGCAGAAATTAAATCATCTTTAAGTCCCGTATAAGAGTACGCCAAATCAATCTTGTTTTCAGACCCCACTGAGAACACTTGAATTCTGGTATTGTTTTTATCGGAATTACTGTTAGTCCCAACGCAAAAATAACTGCCATTACTGTCAAACGATTCTTTTATTCTGTTGTTGTAATAAAATCTATAATCGCCGTCTTCTTTATGGGTTAATATGTCTGATCCTATTTCGGGGATTGGCACGTAACCACTATCGTAATCAATCGCGTCGGCGTTGTATTTACTAACCACAAGGGAATTAGTGCTCGTGTTTTCTATTGTTGGTTCAGCATAAGAAGAGATATCAAACACTTCGTCCTTATAAGAAACAGCACCGTGTGATCCTAAGCTATCATCTAGGCTGTTAGCGTAAGACGGATTATACGCCGTGTACAAAGAAGCGGTCTCAGAGGGCGCTACAGGTGGTTTTATTGTTAAGGTGGTAATACCAGAAGCCGCCTCTACGTAAGACACATTACCGCCTTCGTCATAAGTGATGGGCCTGTTGCCCCCATGCACGAAGAGGGGAAAAGAATTTACTCCCGTTTCATAGGGCGCTCTTGTGAAGAGCGTGGAAATCCCAGAGGAAGCCGGTACCGTTACAAACAAGCTCATGACACCTGAATCGGCACGAATCCCTTGGAGCGATAAATTCAACACACCGGAAGATTGTTGATTTCGTAAGAACATCGTTCCCGTGGCGCTTGTCTCAACAGATGCCCCTATAAACAAATGAGGATAATCGCATTCGGGAGAAGAGATAGCACCGTAATTATCTGGTAGTGACAATGTGGCTAGCTCAGAAGAAAGAACCGGCGGATTTATTGATAACGTTGCTCCATAGTCAGGCTGAGTGGCATCGTTAAGCTGCGTCTCAAAACCAGATGGTCCCGAAACATAGGTAGTTAGCTCTGCGGTTTTACCACTAGCTCCAATCGAAAGAGGCATAAGAGCAGAGGGACGCGGAGAATGTAACAAAAGAGGAGCCGTTCCAAAAGGAGCACCATGAGCACTGCTTATTACTAGCTGCTGTAAATCGTTTTCAAGAAAAACTGGACCCATGGTTAGTCTCATGGAGCCAGCTGCCGTATAAAGACCACTTGTATAAATAGTGCTGGCAGCACTAGCGGGTTCAAAGTTTTTCATAAAAATAGTGGTTGTGTTTTCTACCTTGGGTTCTGCACTAATGTACAGAGGGAGAAACTCGTTTCTATTGCTTTGGATATCTAAGCTTCTTAAATACTGATAGTTTAAAGATCCATAAGACTTTATAGGTTGATCAGTCTTCCATGATTCAAAATTGTTTACAAGATCGCTCTTTTCTCTTGAGGAAATATAAGACGCGGCATCTGTTTTTGTGGTATAAAGAGTGTCTAAAGACAGCATTTGGTAAGAGGCCGAAAAAGTGCCCCTCGTTTCACTGGGGGTAGAGCTATCTACAGTGGCTCCCGCAGTAGACGAACCGAGACCCAAGACTGGGTTTGTGTATTTTAGACGGCGATCTTTTTTGGACCACCCCAGATCGGACTTTTCTTCATCGGTTAACGCCCCTAGATTGCTGGGGACAAGCTTATCTATAAACTCATTATTGTTTCTATTATAGATGTTGTTTGTTTTTTCATAAGTAAAGTTGGCCGATTTTGCAAACACGCAAGGGTATCTTCTAACGTTGGAAATTGTTTTTGTTGTTGCGACAACTTGTATTTCGTTTACAATACCCAATAACGTCCTTTTGTCTGCCTCGTTGTCTTTCACTGACCAACTAAGATTTTTGCTATTGATGTAGGGAGCGTTAGTTCTCTTTGGGGCATAAAAAACGGTCTTTGGTTCAACCCCGCCTAATTCACCCGTTATTAGCGGAACGTCAGGATTAGTCGGCAACGGCTCTTCCCACGTCACCGTATACTCCCAGTGTACCTCCTCACCGGGGCTCTGATCTTTCCAAGATTCCGAGTAAAAACCGGAGAGAGATCCGCGTGCTGCGAACGGTCCATGTTCTGTTACAGAAACGGTACCAATGTTAGACAAAGCATTAAGGGAGGCTTGAACCTGATCGGCTGTAGCGCCCTCGTAAATCCATGCGGTTGTTTGTCCGTCAAACGTAAGTCTCCACCTACGTTTTCCCACTTTTCCTCTAGTGTTCTCGCCATATAAAACTTGTCTCCGATACCAGTAGTCGGGTCCTTGCGCGGAGTACGGTTTTATAAAGCCCTCCGGTGCCACTAATTTTTCATACCAAATAGGCGCAATCGTTTGTACTTCGGGAACAGCAGGATCTGCGTCGGGGCCACCTCTCTTTAAAGAAATTATAGAGCCGCTCGCTCCCTTCCCTGACCTCTTATCTGTACGACCATCACCATCAAGATCAAGATCTACGTTTGGTCCCCGCGTAATAGTATCCACGTCCCCAAGATACAAACCATATCCCCGGTTGTTAGGCCGCTTTTTCCAGCCTCTAGGATCAAAGTATATGTTTTTATTTCCCAGTTCTCCCTTGAATATAACTACCGCCGAATGGTTTCCCTCTTCTCCCTCAACCCAGCTATCGCTTCGTCCAAATCCCCCATTTATATTAGAAGGTTTTCCAGTTAACGACGTAAGCTGGTTAAGATAGTGAAAAACATATCCCACGTTAAATTGTGGCATCTCAGGCGTGCTTTGGGGTATAAGTTCTGTAGAGTTTGAGCTAGAAGGACTCGCAAATGAAAGTTTCCAGTCGGGTTGTTGTTTGCGGTTGCCAGCCTGACGTGGGTATCCACAAGGAAGCGCGGTGGAGCTACCGTATCTCTCAAACACGTCGCGCGGATCTACACGAACTTGTTGGCACCCACCCGGAGTAACGATCTGCACGTCGTCCGGGTTGTCATTGCCCCCTTCGGTTATCTCCGTAACACCAGTTGGTTTTCGTCCCCATTTTATAATACCGTTACCATAACCTAACTCAAGCCCCATCACTGTCTTCCCAGACCCTCCGCTGTTGGGCAACCTGCACACCATAGTCGCAAGCTGTTTAAGCCTCTCGACCCAGTCTCTAGAGGTTGCATCGTGAGGGGGAGGGGGGAGCGCGGGAGGACATGGGGTACTGCCAGCTGGATTTTTATATGGAGATTCGAGACGACCATCTACAAATTTTCCTTCCATTGCTCCGTCATTACCGCTGCAATCGGTATCATAATAATTATATTCTACCGCATAAGCATCACTGGCATCAAGGCCCATCGTGACCTTGATTCCTTCAAGCTCTCCAGTAAAATGAATAAAATAATTAAACCATGGGTTCCAATAAGTTCTTCCCACGTTGCCGTTTGGTTCTCCGTTGTCGAATATTCCGGTGCCTTCGTAGGATGTGTTGGTCATCAATCGCTCTAAATGAGGAGCGTTGCTCCTTGTTGGTTTAACACCTTGTGGTAATCCAGATATTGTTCTTTGAGATGCTCCACCCTCATGAGGAACCCCATAGCCCAATAAATCGTGCCATTCGCTATTATACGGACACATGGTGCCAGCGGGTAAATCAAAATCACCGTATGTCTTGTTACTGCCTGCCTCGGAAGTCGATAAAGGTCTTGGCGCACAAAATCCATCATAAACCTTAACGTTCCCCTCTCCTACCAATTCCGCTAGTTTATCTTCCAATTCATAAGCTGTCCACGGATGCTCATGAAATAGTTCGGCAAAACTTTTTTGGTTTAATTCTTCGTAACCAAAGTCACCACACTCAGCGTCTGGAGGACACCCCTTGCCGGATTCCCAAAAAGTGTTACATTTGTCAAACTTTCTCAGCAGCGATTCGTTAAAAATCTGATTAAAGGATTTAGTTATCCTTCGGTTTTGCAAAGAGCGAACTGGCCAATCAGACGGATAATGAATAGTAACACCAACTTTCATGTTCCCCATTATTCTGTCATGCTGTAACTGCCAAATTGAATTTGTTTTAGCAAACTCGGCCTTCTTTGCTAATCGAGTGGTTTCGGTTTCAACGGTACCATTTCCTCCGGCTTCAATTCCCCCTTCTCCTGATAAATTTGTGCCATCTGCACTGTAATAGTATTTATCTTGAGCGGCATTAATGTAGGGGGTTCTTACGGCAAGTCTAGTGCCGCTATCTGAGGTGGTTAGCGTTATGTCCTCAATGTCAATCGGACTTTTAAATGGTCTATCTCGCTGTCCTACTATCTCTGCGTCCGCAGAAAGAACATTGCTTTGTACAAACCCAACCATCAAGCTTGGATATTTAGAATTATCATCAGAGGAGATATAGCTGGCCTTGTTGGGATCGTCAAACGAAACAGTATAAGTACCGTATGTTTCGGTAATGGTTCTGGTTGAACTTTTTATTAGGCTTTCGTCTGTGATAAAATTAAAAAGATCGTCCTTACTAATAACAATGCGACCGCTATATGTTCGGTCAACAAGAGATGTTGGGGTTGAGGATATTCTTGGCTCAAAAGCTTTAGCAATATAGTTAACACCACCAAACATGGATTGACCAAGCTGCTGATCGGCAAGATAAAAATTATCACTATTGCCTATGAACGAGTTTTCTCTATAGAAATGGGAATCTTGGGCCCCTCCTCTAAAGCTATGCGTCAGATATCTCCCATCAGAAGCGTCAGCTTGTGGATACTTAAGATAGTATGGATATATGGTAGTACGGGGATCGTACTTATAAAGGATCATTAGCGGGCTTTCTAATTCTCTTTTAACATCTTCAAGAGCTTTGTACTTAAAGGTAACAGTTAGCCCGTCTACTGTGCTTAACTTCTCCGTTGGTACTGGAATTCTAAAGAAAACAACTCCGGCATTGTGCTGATTGTCGGCGTCCCCCTGATAAACACTTATGGCGGGGCCAGAAGCATCAATAAGACCGTCGTAATTATAACTAACCGAAGGAGTGGGGAATGTTGTTACGGTTCCTTGAGCGTTTGTTCGTTTCGTCTCACAGGTAAATTTTTCCTGAAAGGCAAAATAATCAGGGCATTGTACAACAGAAGTTGTATTGGTGTCTTCTTCTTTGGGGTTATGGGTACTTCTAAAAGCGCAATACCCAGTGGGGTCTTTTAATACTATCTTGTCGTTAGCCCACTCAAACCTGTTTGTTAAATCTATATCCCAAGTTTTAGACCTTATAAGATGATTACTATAATTAATATTTCCTAAATTTCTAAGGCTAGTTCCAACCCCAACGTCTAACACGTCTCGGTAAGAATAATTACTATCTGTTGAATCAATAGAAGCCGATATTTTACTAGCAAATTGCCATGTGTTTTTAAAGGTGTATATTTGCAAATAATCTACTAACAAATCGGCAGAGTAAAAGTTGTTAACGTCTACCGTTGCGTCGGGGTGCAATTGTTCAAACTCGTTTCTTACACAATACGAGTTTGCGGCTATTTGACCATCCGAATATTTAATGCAGTCTCCAAACCTATCTGAAGGATAAATATACCAACCAGCATAATCTCCTTTTGTGGAAGCAACATTAATGTCTCTTAAGTAAACTTCTTTCTTGTCGGTTGGAATATCACAGCTATATCTAAAGCTGTCTTTCTCAAAGCTTTTTTGATTGAAAAAATCCTGACGCCCGGAGTATCCAGTTCCTGAGTTAACATAAATACGAGAAACCATCTGCCCTGTGCCCGTTAAGCTTCCTATTTCAGAGCTAGGAGAAAATTGAGGAGCGTAGGATTCTCCCCATATCAATTTTCCATCTTCTGCAACAAGACAAATTCCACTCTTTTCGGCTTTGTAATACTGAGATCTAAATCCTCCGGGGCCCACGACGGTTGTGTGGCCTTGTCCAGACCATATCATTCTGCCTTGACCAAGAGACGCGTCTTGCGATGTGTCGAGAGCAGACGACCGCACGTACCCAGCGTATGTCCCACGCAATTCTGGTTTTTTAGATTCCCACCCACTGTCGGGCCTAATTGTTTCGCCTCCCGAACCTTGAGAGTTGGTATAAGAAGGTTGTATATATACCAAGCTTTCTAAAAAGCCCTTGTGATCTCCTACAGCCGTTGTCTTAGCTATGTCTCGCTGGTACGCAATAACATCATTGACTTCAAATTTGTGTTTAGACTTTGAAGACGCCGACACTATCACTGTTCCATCAACAAGATCCAAGGCTACCGCTTTGCCAAAACTGTCTACAAAAGGATACAAGTCGTGCAATCTGGCATCTTTCCAGCGGGAATCATAATCACTAACGCGGGAACTAACATAATTTTGATCACTCCATTCAGATGGGGCGCGCCCTGTTAGTTTGGGGTTGTAAAATAAACTATCTTTATTATAGCCATCTATTAATGTTCGCTGTTTTCCGCTGCGAGAACTTGGCGATTCGTCAAACAAAGAATAAGGAAGCATCAGGTCAGAAAAATAATGGTTGTTGGATTGTTGAATGAGAACATCTCGGCTTCCAGACCTAGCATAATATCTTCTTGGCAAATAATCAATGGGTATCAGTTCGGTTTTTTCGCTAGACGAAAGATCTTCGTAATCGAGCCCATAGGTGCCCCCAAAGTATTCATAGCCCCAATGATACACAAAGGACTGAAGCCAGTACACCATGTCTAATCTACCAACAATACTACCATATCCAACGGCTTCTCCTGTAAAATCATTAAAAGGACTAATGGTTTCAAACTGCGATGCGGTATAGGTGGTTGTTCCTATTTTTAGACTATTTTTTAATCCTTCGAACTTATAGTAATTCTTATATTTGTTGCAGAAGTCGTCGGTAGCATAAGAAAAGAATTTTGAGTCAACAAAAGTATCTCCGGTCTCTTGTGTATAAAATTCTTGCGGGGCGCATATCCAATTTTCTGGAGTTGACCGTGCCGTAAAAGACGAAGCGTTGTAAGTGTTTGTATGACTTACTTCTGATATTCTCTTATACTGGTCTACCTTTACTTCAAACAAATACGCCTTCCCATAGGCTCCCCCCGTTGGGACCGCTTTCATATTCCACTTATCTGACTCTGGCACAAACCCTTCTCTAAGACCGGCCACTATCATCCCTCTTGGCGCACAAAATAACATGTCTTGATAATTGGGAACTTTAGACGCTCCGCGTTCTCCCACCGCCAACTTATATATAGTAGAAGACCCATCTTTCTTTTCTTTAATCAGGTCTATGTCGCATCCAAATCTATAGCCCTTGTTCGTAGGAAAATCAGAAGAATACGAACCGTCTGGATATAGTTCTCCCTGATCAGAACATGGGGCGTGTGGAAAGAAATTACGGGGACTTTTCCACAACGCGTCTAACGTAGAAGGAACTGCCCGCGTGGCCAAACAAGAATTAGTGAGGTCAAAGCCGTTAACTATAGTTTTAGCATCCGTAATTGTAATGAGAGGAAGGTCGTACATTTCATCAAGAAAAACGCGAGAATTGCCCGACTTATAAACGGGAGGCTGCAAGTCAGTCTCAAGCAACCACTTCCACTTGCTATCTATGTAGCCGCCTTCCAGACTATCATAATCATCATTGAAAACTTCATTTATTTTATCAAACAAAAATTGTGACGAAGTAGCTAATGTTGGAGTGGGGTTTTTATGGCTGTCAAGAGTAAATAAGCTTCTGTTCGTGTAGCCGTTTCGTCCATTTGGAGAACAAAGAGATTTGTAATATCTCCACCCCTGACTGTCACCAGAGAAAACATTTCCAACAACACTCCATAAGCATTCTCCACGAAGGGCGGTTATACCGCTATCAACATCGTTCCTCGGATCAAATTCTTTAGAAAGTGCTATGTCTGTATACAAACGAATGGTATTGTCGTCTATAACTTCCGCATACTTTGTGCCATTAATTAGATGGTTGTGGTCTACAAGATCATCGGCTACATGTGCCTGACCGTGTGGAGTGTTTGCCGAATTGGTTAAAGCAGAAGAAATTTTGAGGATGTCTCCCGTATTTATCCCATGGGACGGAGCGGTTACCCTTCCGTCTGATAGCATTTCGGTAATTGTTCCGGTTTTTCTTGTGTACAGGTCTACCTTGCCGCACTGTACAACGGGCGTGTATTTAACCACCTGCATATTCTTAATGTTTAATCTGCCCCATGTGGGCTTCATGGCAATATCTTTGTGCCCTCTAAAAAGAGCTTCTAATTCTCCATCAGGGAACTCCGAATCCAATATTGCCGTGGGTGTAGCCGCTAAAGCCGCAGCTTCGACAGATTCTTTGGCATTACAAATTTTAACTTTTAGAACATCCCCTCCGCCTAAATTGTTTCCCTCACTCCAGAAGAAGGTGCCCACGGGGGCGTTTTTTTCGTCGCCATCGTGATATCTAAAAACCTGTTTTTGGTTAGCTAAAAAACCGCCAACGTTACCCATCGAATCTGAGGTGCCTTCATATTCTATAATAATAAACATATTATAAAAATAGTTGTCTTTATAGTCTGAATAATTTTCGTTCGCATTGGCTCCGAACGCACCCCTGTCAAAAGCGGGCAGCAACCATACGTCGGGAGTCATTTCACGCTGATAAGCGTCGGGGTCGGCCTGCGTATTAACCCATCCTACCTGATACATGCCCCCGCCCGAACTTTCAACAACCGTTTTATTTATATCGGTGTATTCACCGCAGGCAATAGCGGCGACATCTTCTTCGATCTTAATAGCGTTTGAGCCAAATTCAACACCAAGAAATTTACTAGCGCCCCTAGCATCAAATCGCTCTTGGTCTGTTAGCTCTAGAGAGGTGAGACCATCAGAAGTTGTGAAGTGTTCAATACCTTTAGAGGGGGCCTTGATGCCCAAATCCAACGAAGCTACATTGGATTTATTATTAATAACTAGAGAAGAACCGTGAGCGCTGTTAGCGTTGTTTGCTCTTGATTCTATTTTTGTGGGAGTATTTTTACACGCCATCCAATTAGTTCCTATGTTGCATTAAAATTATTTTTCTGGGCCGCGAAGTGTGTGGCAACCTCTGTAATGATATAATTTCCTAATTCCGCCTTGATACCTTCTGCTATAAATTCGAAGTTCATCCCTTTAACCTTGAGCGATCCATCAAAAGATATCGTGTGGTGCATTGTTCCACCGAACACTCCGGCAAACACACCTGCAATACCAGAAAGTGACGTTATTATTTGACTTAGATCGTCTAGGAAGCTTGTTGCTCCAGCACTTCCCCCATTAGCCAAATACGATACGGGACCACCCTGCGCAAAACCGGCAACTTGCCCTTTGTTTATGGCACTCATGAAGCTAGTACCATGTCTCTTTACAGCCTGCTTATTCATTACGAACTCACCCGGTGTTAACATGGCGGGTACTGAGTCTACCGATCCACCAGCAGCAAATCCCTGTGGGAACATTGCGGCGAACCACGGAGGAACATCTCCCGGCCCCCCCATCGCCTTTTGTTGCCTTTTGAACGTTCCCCTGCCCGCACCAGCAAATTGTGCCGACCCTCCTGCACCGGCTTGTAACGCTCCAGTTAATCCCATTATGTTCCCCATCCATGCGGGCGTTAATTTTGATAAAAGTTTTACATGTTTTTCATGCTCAGCAAGTTGCAAACTAGATTGTAGTGCTGTCTGGAATGCCGTGAGGGGGCTCATCATGGCCATAGCCGCTCCAGCCATTGGCCCACCAAATGCAGCCGCCCCCGCCGCCGCAGCACCCCACGCCCCTCCACCCCCACCCACTGAGGGATCATCGCTAACCTGCACACTCGCCCCACTAGCAGAATGCAGTGTTAGAGGTGCCCATTGATTAATTATACCCGCTAGGTCCTTCACAAACCTAACAATATTCACATTTTCCATAACCGGATCGTCGCCGGGATCTTTGCTTATTTTTGCCTTAATAAAATCTCTAACATTTTTTCTCTCATACCCAGAATCAATCATGAGGTTAGTAAGCATTCTCGTTGATTTGCTGTTAGTAAGTTTACCGTCAGAGCCCACGGAAACCATGCTATTGATCCCTTTTATAATCAACTCCTCCGCTTGTTCTGACGTTAAAAGATCGAGCTTGCCCCCCAAAGGAAAGCGTGGTGCTCCGGGTGCCGGGGCTCCACCGAGACCCACACCAATTGGGCCACCGGCAGCAAGATAAACAGCGCCGCCCTGATTGAACCCGCCGACTTTTCCCTGATTAAGCTTGTGCATAAACCCAGCGCCGTACTTATTAACAGCGCTGTTTTTCATAACAAACTCGCCCGGAGTGAGCATTGCTGGGACTGAATCTACTTGACCACCAGCAGCGAATTTTTGAACCTGTGGCCCGTAATCGCTTCCTTTTGTTTGCCCGAAATCGGCTTGGGGGTCGTCGGGTAATTTATTGAGCCCCATTCCCATCAGTGCTTTTAGGATGTTTGCGTCACTAGCACTAAAGTCTTTACCCGGAGAGTCCCAATTTTTCCCATCCTCCGATACAAACCGGAACCATGTCTGAGGGTTTGCGTCAGAGGGAATGGCCGCTCCTGTCGGACCAACTCCACCCGCCGTTTGACCTGACATCAACCAAGCAAGAGGTTTCGCCACAACTCCATCCGTGGAGGGAAGCCTCTGACCCCGTGGGGCGCGCCAGCCTGAAGAATCCCACAAAGTAGCGGTTTCTAGTCTTTTCTCTAAGTATTTCTTGCGTTCACCAGCAAGAGCCTCACTCGCTGAGTCTTCGGGCATATTCCCTTTTGCACGTTCTGCTCCTAACTGTGAAATAATATGACTGGCAAACTGCCAGTTTTCCTCCCCCTCGACAGCGACAAGACCACTCGGCCTCGCAACACTCGTAGCTCTCATGCGAGCCATCTTATCGGCCCACAGTTTATTAAGATTCTCCATCTCTGACGACGGTGGGTACCCGGAAGGTAGTTTATTTTGGGGCATTATTAGTTGTGCCATTTCCCCCTTTTTACCAAGATAGCTGTCATCCCCCAGCTGAGCGGCGCCGTATCTTATGCCCTTTGTGAGATTGCCAACAGAAGCGGCATCTTGATAATACAATCTTCCGCCTATTAACTTTACGCCCGCTGAAGCACGAGATATCCCGCCGCTCGCCCGTCTGAATCCCTTTTCTCTCTGTTTTTTCTTGACTTCTTTTGGGTCTCTGTAATCTGTTACTGTTACTCGATCATCGTCCTTAGCAATCGCAGCAGCAGCTTCTGTCGGTGTGAATTCACCGCCCGCAATACTTGAGCTTGGATCTTGGGCGGTGGGAAGGGGGGCAGCCATTTGAGCATACGGCAAACTAAATTCTGCAAACTGTCTTTTATGCAAATTGATCATCTGAGAATTTATTGTGTCCTGATATTGACTAGTGTACAATGCTTGCTTGTCTCGCTCAAGCTGAAGCACGGTTTCCATCATTTTTTTGTGTAGTGGGCCCGACCCTTTTTCAAACTTTTGTTGAGTAAGCTGCATCTCGGTTTTGCCTTTTTCGCCCGGTTCCGGCTTAAAGAGATCCCCATACATGCTTGTGTCTCCAGACTGCATGTCAAGCATCTGCTGTATAAAGCCTACGTATCGCCCCAATGTGCCTTCTCTGTCTCCGCTGTACGCCGCGTTGTCTGAGGTCCCCAACAAGTTTGTCATTAGGGTCTTTCCAACATCAAAGTTGTAAAGCAAGTTGCC
>TARA_R110000824_G_scaffold316696_1_pt1 | contig 16318 bp, 15 predicted proteins | sample TARA_R110000824 | Tara Oceans TARA_R110000824 (sample SAMEA4397747) | marine metagenome | biome: Polar Biome; feature: [MES] marine water layer (ENVO:01000295) within the mesopelagic zone...; material: water (ENVO:00002006), including particulate matter (ENVO:01000060) such...
GTAATCCTATCCGGTCGGATAGTGCTGTAGCTGATGTAGTTGGTGAATTGTGTTAGTGTCATTGTTTTTTCCTTATGCCTTAAGTATATAGTATATATCGGCACCCGTCAAGCCTAAACTTGATATTATTTCCAAAAAAGTCAAAATAATTGTAAATCCTTACCACAAAAGGACTTACATCGCGCCGGGCAGCCCTAAAGGGGGGGTGGTGGTTTTCTGTTCAGTACTATTTTGTTTTTCCTGATCGAAAAAACGAGGGGGGGTGTAGACGCAATTGACCATTTTGTTTAGAAATGTATCACCCACATTAATCAGACTGCGCCCAAGAGCAACTTTTATGTGGCTTTTGCGCCTCTTTGTGTATATTATAAGTAGGAGGTGTGTTTTGATACAGTTACAAATGACCGCGAGGGGGCACGACACAGGCAACAACCTGTTTCAGTACGCCATCGCTAGAATATTTGCGGAAGAAAAGGGATGGCCACTAAAATGTAGCGATCCTCTCGGTATAGGAAGCGGCGAACTTTTCAAAAATACATACGGATGGGAGACACGAAGCCCTCCTTGGAAACTGGACCCGAAAGGCGACGGAACCGGAGATTCATGGAACCACGTAGGCGGAAATAAGGTCGATATTGAGAAAATTCTTCGTACTGACCCAAGATCCATCGCTATTCACGGATTCTTTCAGTATTATCCGCAATACATTCCTTACAAGGAAAGAATTAGGGAGTGGCTTCACGTTGACGACATAGAAACAGATATGTCCCCCTCCGACCTGACCATTCACGTAAGACTTACTGATTTTTGCGAAAATAAGTTTGATTTTTCGTTTGAAGACTACATGCACTACATAAATGAGATTAATCCCACCAATGTTAATATTATTACTGACGACCGCTGCAATTGTAATAGATGTCTGATGGAAGACATAGATTGGCAATGCGATGAGGGGGAGGGGGTAAAAAAGAAGTTTCTTAGAAGAAAGCCCCAATTTGACCACCAGCACATAACTATCAGAAGGCTGGAGTCAGAAGGAATGACAGTAAGGAAAGAATCTTATAGTGACGAACAATCATTTAGATTTTTAAAGTCATCGCCCCAAATTCTCATCCCGCACTCTACTTTTTCGTGGTGGGCAGGTTTTTTAGGTAAGGGGACAATATATTGTGGCTTTTCTCGTGGGAGTGGATACTGGTCTTTAGACCCAACCGAGGGTGGAAGCCTTGCCGATCCCGTAAATTTACTAATAACCGACGAAGACAGATTTATTACACTATAAGAGAGGTTAATTATGTCCAACAACAAAAAAAATCCGACACCCATTGATGCGGAAGTGCAAGCAAGGGCAACCGCCGACCTAGAAGAGGCTGTTTCTAAAGAGTTGAGCATCGAAGATGAAGAAAAAGAGACCGCAGAGGCCGCAGAGATGCTTTTTTCAGGTGGGACGCCCATTACAGAGGCTCCGCCCCATACAATTTTGGGAGTGCCTATCAAAAACAGGACGGGAGGACCAAAGCCGGATGAAAATTCCCAGTAATATGACCGAGGAGGAGGTTGTTAATATTATTAGTAAGATCGCTACTCGTCTAGCCCCCAAATTCACCTTCGCCTTCTTTGAGGCCGAAGACATACAACAGGAAGCCTATTTAATTGCTGTCGAAGCTCTCGAACGATATGACGAAGACAAACCACTAGAGAACTTTCTCTTTGCTCATATAAATAATCGCCTGAAAAACTTTAAACGTGACAACTATTATAGATTTGACCAAGGCAAAGCGGAAAAAATACAGACTACTAAGAAAAAACTATTGGAACCTGCGGTACTTGATGATTCATCTTGTGTCGCCAAAGAGGACTCCATCATAGATGATATATATATTAAAAATATGAAGTCAAAAATTGATCTTCAGCTTCCCGCAGGGCTTAGATCTGATTATTTGAGAATGCAGGCGGGCGATACTCTGTCAAAACAGAAGAGGGCGGAAATCGAGTCCGAAATAAAAAAAATTATAGGGGGCGATTATGAGGAAAGGTAGATTTTCTGTTAACGACATAAGCTTTATCGAGCAGAACTGCGAGGCTCTTTCTGTAGAAGCCATAGCAAAACAACTAGACCGTGATCCTACCTCCGTTCGAAGCTGGATTAAGAAAAATATTGGATTCTCTGCATCACAAAAAAAAGAAGCAGAGGGACACCACGAATTAAAAGAGAAACCTTACTATAGGGAACTACTTAAGCAATTTTCTTCTGAAGAATTAGAAATGTTTGAATTTCACTTCAAGAAGATGTGGGCTCAGTTCAAGGAGGATGTGTTTCATACAGAAGAAATACAAATCGTAGACACGATCAAGTTAGAAATACTTATGAATCGTATTCTTCGCACTCAACAGGAAAATGTACAACAAGTAAATGTTTATGAGAAGATGGCCGAAGACGAGAAGCTCAAACCAAAGGAAGATAGGGATCGTGATTACATGATGAATCTAGACAGGCAGGTTGCTATTCTAAGAGCAGCACAGGAGACTCTATCTAAAGACTATAAGGACCTCCAAGCACGTAAGTCAACAATGATTAAAGACCTTAAGGGTACCCGTGAACAAAGGATCAAGTCGATTGAAGATAGCAAGCAAACATTTGCTTCCTTTATTAAAAGAATAACGACTGATCACCAGTTCCGACGAACTGTAGGATTGGATATGGAAAAAATGAGACTGGCAGCTATAAAAGAGAAAGAGCGATTGTCAGAATATACATCTTACGAAGACGGAACCGTAGATAAGCCATTTTTATCAGACAATATAAAGGACGAAGCATGAAAAAGGCATTAATATTTGGCATAACAGGACAGGACGGAAGTTATTTAGCCGAACTCTTGCTTGACAAACAATATACTGTAGTTGGAGTAGGAAGAAGGTCGAGTACTTCGGACAGACCTAGAATAGAGCATCTTATTCCAAATCCGAACTTTATTTTGGTGGAAGGAGACGTTACGGATTGTTTTTGTGTTGGCAATTTAATTTCAGAATATCAACCCGACGAAATTTATAATCTTGCCGCACAGTCACATGTTGGCACTTCTTTTTCCCAGCCCTCTCTCACTTGGGACATAACAGCCGCAGGATGTCTAAACATACTTGAAGCTATTCGACATTCTGGAATTTCTGACAAGATAAGATTCTATCAGGCCAGTTCTAGCGAAATGTTTGGAAAAAGCTTTACAAAAAAGGGAGAAAGCAAATTTCAAGACGAAGAAACCGCCTTTTTACCACAATCCCCTTATGCCGTGGCCAAGCTCGCGGCGCATCACGCTGTGCGAGTTTATAGACAATCATACGATATGTTTGCATGTTGTGGTATTTTATTTAATCATGAAAGCGAGCGGCGAGGCGAATTGTTCGTAACTAGAAAAATCACTAAGTGGATTGGCAAATTTCTTGAGTGGGAAAGTAACAACGCTACGGACATCCCGGTAGGGGGTCCTAGATTTTCAACTGATGAAGATCTAATAGGCATTCCCTCCGAACGAATATATGTAGATATGAAGCGGACTCCCTCTTCTTTTCCTAAGCTTCGGCTGGGCAATCTGGACGCCAGAAGAGACTGGGGGCACGCAGAAGACTACGTTGAGGCTATGTGGCTAATGTTACAAAAGGATATTCCTGACGACTATGTGGTTGCAACAGGGGAAACCCACAGTATTAAAGAGTTCTTAGATATAGCCTTTAACTCAGCAGAAATATTTTCATGGAAAGATTATGTAACGATTGATAAAAGATTTTATAGACCCGCTGAAGTAGATTACTTATTGGGAGACGCAAACAAAGCAAAACAAAAATTGGGCTGGGAGCCTAAAATTTCTTTTGAGCGATTGGTAGAAAGGATGGTACGTCACGATGTCGAGCAGACGGTTTTACGACGACCCAGTTTACAAAGATTTTCGGAAAAAAGTTCTTAAGAGAGACAAGTTTCAATGTAAGATGTGTAACGCAAAAGGAAAGCGTGTACGATTAAACGTGCATCATATACGCAAGTGGGCATCCGCGTCTTATTTAAGATATGAGCCAAGCAATGGGATTACATTGTGTTATTCCTGTCATAAAGAAGTGACTGGAAAAGAGCAGCACTACGAACAATATTTATATAGACTACTGGAGGAATAAAATGACAACAGTTCCCAAGCTACCAGAAGCGCCCGTATCGGGACAAATGCTTACCCTAGAACGACAGAAGCTGTTTGAGTGGGTTTATACTAGCGAACCCTCGCTCGTCATAGAGACGGGAGGAGGAAGCGAGGGAGGGGGTTCTACCTTCTGTATTGCCGAGGCACTAAGAAAGCTGAAGGAGGAGGGCAAGTGCAAGGATTCGATTTTTTGTACATGCGATGTAAACAACTACGCTGCCCGGAATTTTTATCTTTCCCACCCAGACTATAAAGACTTTATGGAGTTTTTTACGGGTACGTCAGAAAATTTCATTTCTCAACTACTTGCTAAGAATTTAGTACCAGATTTTATATTCTTCGACGGCCCTGAAGATCCAACCATTAATATAAGAGATTTTTTGGAGTTAGATTGTGCAGTAGAATCAGGATGTAAATTTGCAATGCACGATTGGGAAACAGTGCCACGTATATTTGATGGAGGGCTGTCCATAAAAGCAGAAAAAGTACGCCCCTATTTAGAAAACTTAGAAACTTGGACCATAGAAGAGCAATTATCGGGACTGGAAGGGCAGTGGCCAAATGAAAATGAGCCACAGTCTGTAGGACTAGTCTATAGTAGGAAACTATAATGGCAAAAGCTAAGGCTCCAAATTACACAGTGATAAAAGATACGAGAGAAAAAGACGGATGGTTTTTTTCTGAGTATGATAAGTGCGATGGTATGAAAATAGAAACATTGCACACGGGAGACTATACGCTTAAAGGATTTGAAGATATTGTATGTATTGAAAGGAAAGCGAGCACATCTGAGATAGCAATGAATTTAGGAAAAAAGAAGCGACCATTTCAGGCGGAGATGGAAAGAATGAAAGATTATCCATTTTCTTTTTTAGTGTGTGAATTTAGTATTCATGATTTACTGATATTCCCAGAGAATTCGAAGGTTCCGCAGAGAGCAAGACCTCATGTTAGGGTTACGGGGAAATATTTATTAAAGTGCCTGATTGAATTTCAGCTATGGTACGACACAAAGATTTTATTTTGTGGAAACAAAAACGACGCGTTTTTAGTGACAAACAGTATTTTCAAGAGATTAAATGAGATGTTTTATGACAAGAACAAAGAGCCAACAGAATGAAGTTGTATGTACGTGTCACGAATACGGACTAATGATTGACACAAGAGAGATTTTTTTACATCCAATTTTTGACGTTTTTGAATCTGAAGATGCCGGAACTGATTTCAGGATGGCCAATAAGTTTATTAAAAACATGAGGATCTTGGAATCAATAAATCACAATCAAATTGTAGTGCATCAATATAACATAGGGGGCGATTGGAATGCGGGAATGGCAATTTATGACTCCATTAAAAACAGCGTTTGTAATATTATCTTTATATGTCATGGGATTGCGTCTTCAATGGGCAGTATCATACCACAGGCAGCAGACGTAAGAATTACAATGCCAAACTGTGACTGGCTTATACACGAGGGATCTACTGACATAGGCGACATGACGTACAGGCAGTCTAGATCGTGGTCCCAGTGGGAAGAGGGGGTATATGAAAAAATGATGGACATATATATTAACGCAACGAACGTTAAAAGAAGAACGTTCAAAACCATGTTTGCCCGCAAAGAGGACTGGTGGCTTAGTTCAGAGGAGGCTGCCAAAAGAGGCTTCGCTGACGCGGTATATGGGACCGAAGGATATGAATCTATCGAGAGTCTAAAGATATGACAATAGAAAAAGCCCTCCGAGACGCATGGCTTAATATTGACGTAAAAGAAGAAGAGCTTTTTAATCCCATGGATTTTGTTTTTAGCGGAGACGAAGACAAATTTCTAGAAAGAATATCTTGGCTTTTTATGAGGCCAGAATATTTTTACTTTGCCTGCAAGCACATTCTTAATATTGAACTATCTCCGTTTCAGGCGTTTCTCCTAGAAGAAGTCTGGAACAAAAAATTTCCCATGCTTATCGGAAGTCGAGGTATGGGAAAGTCTTTTATTCTTTCGGTTTATCCGTTGCTTAGAGCGCTGTTTATGCCGCGACGAAAAATAATAGTTGTAGGTGCGGCTTTTCGTCAGTCTAAGGTTCTTTTTGAATATATGGACACCATCTGGAAAAATGCTCCTGTTTTGCGCGACCTTTGTGATAGTAGCAGTGGGCCTCGTCGTGACGTAGATCGTTGCGTGATGCATATTAACCAAAGCACTATTACCTGTCTTCCTTTGGGTGACGGCAGTAAGATTCGTGGGCAACGGGCAAACGATATTATTGCCGATGAGTTTGCATCAATTCCCCGTGATATTTTTGAAAATGTCGTAGCCGGTTTTGCGGCGGTTGCGGCGTCTCCAATAGAGAAAATAAAAGAGAAGGCAACACACAAGAAGGCCAAGGAACTTGGTGTACAGTTTAAAAAAGAAGAAGAGGATATTGACCTCTTTAGCAAGTCAAACCAAATTATACTATCGGGAACGGCTTATTATGATTTCAATCACTTTGCAGATTACTGGAAGAGATATAAAGGTATCATAGAAAGTAAGGGGGAATACGGTAGGCTAAAAGAAATTTTCGGAGAGGATGTTCCAGAGGACTTTGCTTGGGGAGAATATTGTGTATTTAGAATACCTGTTGATAAAATTCCAGACGGATTTATGGATGAGGGTCAGGTAGCTAGAGCGAGAGCAACTGTCCACGCGGGAATTTATCAGATGGAATACGGGGCGTGCTTTACTACCGATAGTCAGGGTTTTTTCAAGCGAAGCCTTTTAGAGTCGTGTGTTGTTTCGCAAAAAGAATCAATTGTTCTTCCTAGTGGTGAAGTTTTCTTTGAAGCAATGCTGCACGGAGACCCCAACAAAAAATATATTTTTGGCGTTGATCCTGCCTCAGAAGTTGACAATTTTAGCATTGTTGTTGTAGAGCTAAACAAGGACCATCGTAGAATAGTGCACTGCTGGACAACCACCCGAAGTCAACATAAAGAAAAGCTAAAGTCCAAAATGGTTGACGAAGATGATTTTTATTCTTATTGCGCTAGAAAAATTCGTGACCTTATGAAAGTGTTTCCGTGCCACGAGGTTGCGATGGACGCTCAGGGGGGCGGTATTGCCGTCATGGAGGCGTTGCACGACAAAGACAAGATCCAAGAGGGGGAGGTGGCCATATGGCCTGTAATCGACGATGACAAGCCGAAAGACACCGATGACAATGTGGGTCTCCATATATTAAGAATGTGTCAGTTTGCTAAGGCCGACTGGCTCGCAGAATCCAACCACGGCATGAGAAAAGATTTTGAAGATAAAGTATTATTATTTCCATTTTTTGATAGCGCGACACTGGGGTTTTCTTTGGAGCAAGACAAAATACAGGGTCGATTATACGATACGATGGAAGACTGTGTTATGGAAATTGAAGAATTAAAAAACGAATTATCAATGATAATACTTACCAACACCACGACAGGAAGAGAAAGATGGGATACCCCCGACGTGAAGGTAGCAGCTGGCAAAAAGAGAAGACTGAGAAAAGACAGATATTCGTCGTTATTAATGGCAAACATGTCCGCCAGACAATTAAATTTTAAGAAGGAGTCAATAAACTATGGGTCTATTGGTGGATTTGCAAAGCCTAGCGATCCAGATGAGGTATCAAAGGACTTGTACTATGGACCAAACTGGTGGACCCAAAATATGGACGGTTTTTATTAATACTGTGTATTTATTTATACAATAGTATTATCAATGTAATTAATTAAGGAACAATAGCAATGGCAGAAGAACTATATTTAACATGGGGCGATGATTCTGAGCGTGAGAAAGCTTATGCCTCCTCATCCGACAATATCGAGGCTTATGACGGGGTTCAAAAGGCTGTGGCTTGGAGAAGCAGGACCTTTTTAGATATTCAGCCCAATCGTTCAGTGAGGCCATCTTTTACCAGAGATGACTATAACGCCTTTCGTTTTTCTGAAACTGCCCCCAACAAGCAGAAGCGAATCATCAAAATGTGCATGGATGCTTATGATAAAGTTGGAATTATTAGAAACGTCATTGATCTTATGGCTGACTTTTCTTCTCAGGGTATTACTATTGTTCACCCCAACAAGACCATAGAAAGATTTTACAGAAAGTGGTTTAATGAGATCGGTGGTACCGATAGGTCTGAAAGATTTTTAAATTACCTGTACAGAACTGGCAATGTTATTACTAGGCGGCGTACCGCTAAAATCAGTACCAAAAAAGAAAAAGAATTACGACGCGCGGCAGCGGCAGACATGGTTATCGAAAATGTTAAAATTACCAAACGAGAAATTCCTTGGCAATACGATTTTTTAAATCCTTTGGCCGTAGATGTACGTAACAGTGATGTCGGTCTTTTTACAGGTAAGTATGATTTGGTTTTGAACCTTAGCAATACTACCTACCAAAACTTAACCAAAAATAAGCAGAACCTTGCAGTGCTTCCCGAGGACATTAGAAGACGGCTGGAAAAGGGCGATAAATTTGTTAAACTTGACCCAAAGAATGTTAATTTGTTTCACTACAAAAAAGATGATTGGCTTCTGTGGGCCAATCCTATGATATATGCTATTTTAGATGATATTATGATGTTAGAAAAAATGAAGCTGGCTGATATGGCCGCTTTAGATGGTGCCATCTCTAATATTAGACTGTGGACGTTGGGCGATTTAGAGCACAAAATTTTACCTAAAAAAGCTGTAATTACTAAGCTTCGTGATATTTTGGCCAGTAATGTTGGGGGCGGCACCATGGATCTTGTTTGGGGTCCTGAGCTTGACTTCAAAGAAAGCAATTCTCAGGTTTATAAATTTTTGGGGTCGGAAAAATATCAACCGGTGCTAACAAGTATTTATGCTGGACTGGGAATTCCTCCCACCCTTACTGGAGCGGCTACAGGCGGAGGCTATAGTAATAATTATGTTAGTCTAAAAACACTCATTGAGAGACTAGAATACGGCAGGGATACGCTGCGAAGGTTTTGGGAGGGTGAAATTCGAATTATACAGAAGGCGATGGGATTTAGGCTTCCTGCCCAAATTCATTTTGATTCAATCATTCTTTCAGACGAGGCTGCACAAAAGCAGCTTCTTGTACAGCTTGCTGATCGGGATATTATTTCCCATGAAACATTATTGGAAAGATTTCGAGAGCTTCCTTCTATCGAAAAGATCCGTGTTCGTAGAGAAGAAAAACAGAGAGCTACCGATGTCCTGTCTCCCGATAAGGCTGGGCCCTATCATAATCCGCAGCATAAAGAAGACGTGGCAAAAATTGCCCTCACAAAAGACCTTATGGATTCTGAGACTTATCTTAACAATTTAGGTCTTCCTCCCGGCGCTGTTGAGGAGACTGAGCAGGAGGGGCCTGACAAGATTCCGCCTAGAGAAAATAAGACGAGAATCGACGAACGGGATGAAACGAAACAATTACAAGGTCGTCCCCATCCTGAAGATCCTGATGGGGGGCGTCCGAGGTTTTCTAGAGACAAGAAGAAGAGAAAACAAAAAAGAGTTCTTCCTCGGAGTCGGAGCACGGATAAGGTGTCGGGAGCGTTATGGGCCACCTGTGCCCAGAAAACAATTTCAGAATTAATGACGCCAGTGGCCCTAGATCACTTCGGAAAGAAGAACGTTAGAAGCTTAAACAAGGCTGAATTTGATCAATTGGAACATCTAAAACTATGTATTCTTACTGGTCTCAAGCCATATATGGAAATAGACGAATTGGTAATAAAGCAAATATTAGACAACAACACCAAGCCGTCAGAAGCGTTCTTGAATTACGTTGAAGGCATCACAAACTCGTTTATAGAGAACAACAGCAGAAAACCAAACGTCGAAGAATTAAGACAGATATATGCAATGAGTTTTGTCGAAATGTCAAGTTTTGGGTAAAAAAACAAAAAATAGTTATTTTTTGTGTATTCAATGTTGGTATCCGTACTCCATTAGTGGTATAAATATGAAAACAAAAATTTATGCACAAGAAATAGCAGACGGCCTAGAAGAGGTTATACAGTCAGCCTCTTCGATAGCGTACACATCTGAGATATTAGAACATGTTCCTTCTGATGTCGAAATTACAGATGCACAGTCTAAAATAGACAAAGATATTATTAAAAGTTTGGCGCAAAATAATGACCAGATTGATCTGTTCTATTTGAGCGCCGTATTGGTTACTACTGGGTGGAACAAGAACGATGACGTATTCGCCCCAGAGGAACTATGGAAAGCTAGACGCACGCCGGAAGACAAACAATTTAATTTCATGCATAACGAGAAAGACATTATAGGTCATATTACAGGCAATTATGCTGTTGGCCTTGATGGTAGCGGGGTTGACGACGACACGGAAGAGATTCCTTCCAATTTTAATATAATTACCAACGCGGTAGTGTATACTAGTTGGTCGGATATCGAATTACGAGAAAGAATTCAAAAAATTATTGCAGAGATTCAAGATGGAGACAAGTGGTTTGTTTCTATGGAATGTTTATTTCCAAGTTTTGATTACGCGCTAATGAATTCTAAAGGTGAAAGCAAAATTGTTAAACGTGAAGAAGCCTCGGCGTATTTAACAAAACACTTAAGGGCTTATGGAGGGACAGGTGAGTATGAGGGTTATAAGGTGGGCAGAGTCTTGAAAAATATATCCTTCTCTGGCAAAGGCTTGGTATCAAAGCCTGCTAATCCTCGAAGTGTCATCCTGAAGGATGATGAAAGTTCTAATGACAATGAATTAGTAGAAGTACGTGCTTCAACAATTTTAAAGGAGAAAAACATGAGTGATGTTTTACAAAAGCAGATTAACGAGCTTAAGTCAGAATTGGTAGAAGCCCGTGAATATAATGATTCTATCAAAAAAGAAATGGAAGCTCAAAAAGAAGAAGCCATTAAAGCACAGGTGGAATCTTTTGAAGGCCAAATTTCTGAGAAAGATCAAACAATTGCAGAAATGCAGGCGACTATTGACACTGCGACTACCGAAGCTGCCGAAGTTACCGAATTGAAAGAAAAGCTTGACGAAATTACGCAAGCCAATGAGGAAGCCTTGGCAAAAATAGAATCCATGGAGCAACGTGCCCAATTAGAGAAGCGAAAAGCCGCTCTTATTGAAGCCGGTGTTGCAGAGGAAGAGGTAGACGAAACTATCTCTAGTCTTAAAAATATCGATGACGAAGCCTTTGATAACGTATTGGCGTTGGTCAAGAAGAAGGGCAAAAAGATCGAGAAAAAAGAAGACGAAGATCCTAAAGTTGACGAAAAAGGTCGTCCAAACTTTATGAAAAAGAAAGCGGAAGAATGTGAAGCATTGGCCACAGAAGAAGGTTCCGTGGTTAGTGATGAAATCCTCGACGAAGTAGAAGAAACAGCAGATGTCGCCTTGGCAGAAGCCGCTTCTGATGACGAAACTGAGGATTTGCGTTCGACTGCTAGTGAATGGTTTGGATCATTTCTCAAATCAACGGCAAATCTGCAAAAGTAACAATAAAGGAGATTAAACAATGGCTTTAAAATCTGATAGACATGAATTTGAAACTGACATTAGCTTTTTCATGAATGAAACGGCTACGAGGGGCGGAGTTGCTTCTTTGTCCACTGGCGGTAGTGGTGCCGCTATGGATCAGGGTGCTGCTTTGGCAACTTATAGCGCGAGCGCTTCTGGGCAAACCCCTCTTGGCGTTCTGCTAAATGATATGGTGAATCTTGATTTGACACGCCAGCACATTAACTGGCATAAAGATGAGATTCAAAAAGGCGGTAAAGTTACCCTTCTCCGTAAGGGATGGGTTGTTACTAATATGCTTGAGGGGTCTACGACCTCGTTGGCCGGAAAGCCTTGCTATCCTGCTCACAGTGGTAATTTTTCTCAGACAAATATCGTCGCTGATCGGGATAATGTTCCCATTATCGGACGCTTCCTCTCTAACGTTGACCAAGATGGTTACGCCAAGGTCGAAGTTAACCTACCCGTAAATGCAATCATGGCAAGCGGTACTGCTTAAGATAACCCCTCAAAAAAGGAGATGATTATAATGGCTAAAAGAACTCGTCCTTCTGATGAATTTATTGAACTTCTGAGACATTCAGGTAGTTCCGATAAAGCTATAGCGCTTGACGCGCAAAGAGAGATCGCTAAAGCGATTGAAACGCCCTTACGTGAAGGCGTTATGTTTGGTGATGTTGTTACTGGTATCTATGAGGCTATGCCGCTAGAGCCCGGTACTTCCCCAGAATTTCCACTGGACCTTCTGGCTCCGGGCACTGAAGTACAGCACGTTGCTTACACTAATCCCGGTCATGGTCGTATTCCAGAAAGAACAGTTGAAGGCGATTACGTCATGGTTAACACCTACGGCATTACGTCCTCAATCGATTTCTTGCTGCGTTATGCACGAGAAGCTAACTGGAATGTTATTGGTCGCGCTACCGAAGTGTTGGAAGCTTCGTTCGTTAAGAAGATTAACGACGATGGCTGGCACACACTTTTGGCCGCTGCTGTTGATCGTAATATTTTGGTTTACGACGCAGACGCTGCTGCTGGTCAATTTACAAAACGTCTTATCAGCTTGATGAAGACGGTCATGCGCCGTAATGGTGGCGGTAATAGCGCTACTGCTCCGGGTCGCCTGACTGACCTTTATCTTTCGCCGGAAGCGGTGGAAGACGTGCGTAACTGGGGTATCGATCAATTGGATGAAATTTCTCGACGAGAAGTTTATCAATCCGCCGATCAAGGTGCTCCCCTTACTCGCATTTTTGGAGTTAATCTCCACGATCTGTTTGAGTTTGGTGACGGTCAGGAATACCAAAACTACTTTGTCAACGACCTCGGCGGCTCACTGGGTCCTGCGGCTGACGTTGAGTTAGTGATTGGTCTTGATCAGGCTGCCAACGATAGCTTTGTTATGCCCGTTAAGCGCCCGGTTGAAGTCTTTGAAGATGAGAGTCTTCATCGTCATCAACGACAGGGTTATTACGGATGGTCCGAGCTTGGCTTCGGTGTCTTAGACAACCGACGCATTTTGGCGGGCTCGTTCTAATAACGGAACAAGCATTAAAATTGGGCCAGACGGTGGCATCGCTGCCGCTGGCCTTTTTTTTTAGACACAAAACAGAGGAGATTTTTCATGGCGCAGTTTGCAATTAATATTCCTGACGATCATGTAGGCAGAGTTGTAGATGCCATGTGCTCAGTGTATGGCTACTCGGATTCTATAGATAACCCTGATTTTAATAGTAATGCTCCTGAGAGCGAAGTTAACCCCCGGTTAATTATCAACCCGGAGGGTCGTGGCCAATTTGCCAATAGAAAGGTGAGAGAGTTCTTGATCGAAAACGTTCGCGCTCATGAAACTCGAATTGCCGCTGACGCTGCTCGTGAAGGGGTCCAAATAGATTTTGCTATTTTAGATCCCAGCTAGTGTCATTGTTACAATAGTATTGGGGGGTCTATAGATGCCTACAGTCGTTGACGATAGAGTCAAACAATATACTACTACTTCCGGCACTGGCTCTATTAGCTTTTCTGGAACAATAGAAGGATACAAGGCTTTTTCTGACGTGTTAACGTCGGGAGACCAAACCTTTTATTGCATTCTAGATGGAGCAAATGGAGAAACAGGGTGGGAAGTAGGTATAGGTACGTTTGATGGTTCGTTACTGTCTAGAGATACCGTTTTATCTAGTAGTACCGGAAGTAAGATAAGTTTAAGCGGTAATATTTCTACCATTTTTATTACTTATGCTGCGACTAATAGCATATTTACTGATGGTAACAATAGGCTCGGCATAGGGACGGGCTCTCCTTCTTATGCCTTGGATGTGTTTGGGCACGACGCTTGGATACAGGCTACTGGTGTTATAGTGGGGGCTTCTGGTATTGTCATTGGCAATCATGGCATTTCTCCCGGCATCAACGCCCTTTCTGACGCCAGAGTTCTTGGCACCTCTACAGCCACATATTTGCTTGACATAAATATTGGAAATAGCGGTATTTATCTAGGCAATCAAACGCAGACCAAAATTACTAGTGGCGGCAAAAGCATTCACATCGGTGAACAGGCCGGAAGCGGTACCACTACTGGTTTTTCAAATGTGGCTATTGGTTATCAGGCTGGAAAAAATATTACTACTGGCAAGAGAAATGTTGCCATTGGCGCGGAGTCCTACCCTTACGGCGATGACAACCATGACAATGTGTTTATAGGATTTCAAAGCGCCGATAGCTCTTCTGTGGGCAATTATTCAATTGGGATTGGGGCGTATGCCGGATACAGCGAGCAGGGATCTAACGTTAACGTTGGATATAAAGCCGGTAATAGCCTATGGACATATCCCATTAACACTACCGCTATTGGCTATCAGTCTTTAAGCAGGGCGCACATCGTAACCCCCCACGGGGCCAATACGATGCAGTATTCGGTTGCTGTTGGTTCCGAGGCTGGATACGAATCTTATGGCGCGTATGGATCAACGTATTTAGGGGCGATGGCTGGCTATCAAGGTCCCGGCGTGGGTAGCGTTTGCATAGGATTTCAGGCTGGTCGTGGAATATCTAATATTGGTATACATGATCATCTGTTTATAGCAAACAGTGAGCCCGCCTCAAATGGAACCCTGATCAAGGGGCTTTTTAACACTAAAGAAGTTGCAATTGGAAAAACTGATATAAATGTCAGTGGCGTTGGTACATTGCAAGTGTACCCCAAGCAGGCCACGTCTAAAGGTATAGTAGTCGTTTCTGCCGCGAGCCAAAGCGCTGCCCTAATGGAGTGGAAGGACTCTGCTTCGGCAACAATTGCTACGATGACTCCTTCGGGCGTCTTAAACGCATATGGCTTTGTGGCCAGTGGAGACATTGCTGTTGACGGTAAAATGATCTTTAATGATGCAGATGGGTCCGCGTGGATAAATCTTAAGTCTCCAGATAGCATTAGTTCTACTTACACTTTAAATCTTCCTTCTGGCATTGGGGTTGCTGGCCAGTCGCTTCACACTAACGCAGACGGTTATACATATTGGGCTGTTCCTGCGGGCGGCGGAACTATGTCTAGTTTTGTTATTTCTGACGGATCGACCACCCAAACAGTCGTAGACGGCAATACTGTTACGTTCTCTCCGGTGTCCAATAGAACCACCACTACTGTTAGCGCTACCGACACACTAACCATTGGCCTTGCTGATGATATTACTGTTAATCGTGTAGCCGCTTCGGGTCTGGGGGTAATGAGCGCCAGCGGTATAGATGTTACATCGTCTGGTGTTTGGTTCCATGATTTAGACCGATCAACAATGATAACGATGAGAGCGCATGACACCGTTAGTGCAAGCTATAATTTTTATCTTCCTTCTGGTGTTGGTACTTCTACTCAAGTTTTAAAGACTGACGGAGCGGGCACTAGCTATTGGGACGCCTCCGACATTAATAGCCTTACCGATGTTTCTTTTGGGGGTACCAATTTAACCAGAACTCTTATTATTGGCAATGCTGGTCCCGGTGCAACTCCCGTGACAGGATCTCTTGCAGCCGATTGTGAAGATAATTTAGCTATTGGATATCTGGCGTTAAATTCCATAACACAAGGGGATGGTAACTTAGCTTTAGGTTATAACAATTTAACCGGCTTAACTACTGGATATACAAATGTTGCTCTAGGGCATAACGTTGCAGGCGCAGGTGCTGTCACAGGCTATGACAACGTTGCTATTGGACAATCTTCTATGCACTCGCTTACTGGAGGCATTAGAAACATAGCTTTAGGGTTTAGCTCTTTATACGGGTCAACAAATGGAGAGTATAATATTTCCTTGGGCGCTATGTCACAATTCTACGCGAATGATGGCGACCATAATATTGCTATTGGTTATGCGTCTCTTTATGGAAACGTAGACGGATCAACCACTACCGGTAATAATTACAATATTGGGCTAGGATTTGAAACCCTAAAAGATATTACAACGGGCGATAGAAATATTGGAATAGGATATAGGGCGGGGCTTAACTTGACTTCCGACAGCTATATGCTTTATATTGCTAGTGATGCGCCTGCCTCCAACGGAAGCCTTATCAAGGGAGACATGACTAATAAGTATCTAGCTGTTGGTAAAGCTGATGTTAC
>TARA_R110000824_G_scaffold74945_2_pt1 | contig 16297 bp, 18 predicted proteins | sample TARA_R110000824 | Tara Oceans TARA_R110000824 (sample SAMEA4397747) | marine metagenome | biome: Polar Biome; feature: [MES] marine water layer (ENVO:01000295) within the mesopelagic zone...; material: water (ENVO:00002006), including particulate matter (ENVO:01000060) such as......
CATCAAACCCTGAAGCAATATAGACTGATACATGGTAGACTGATGGTAGACAGAGACAATCCTTATGTATCTGCTATGATGTATATAACATAACTAATATATAAAGGAAAGGCTGTTGTGTGTGACTTAGTACATAAAGGAAAGGCTGTTGTCGTCTTGTTCTGTGATTTCTACCATTAGAATGTCGATGTTATTACTGAAACGGCATCTATCGAACTGTATGGCTGACGTATTCTCTATTGCCAGTAGAATGGCATTGGCATCGTCTTCAGTAGCGTCTGATGTAAAGCCGAGCGAGAGCAAGCGAGAGTCTGATAAGAATACTGAGATAGAGAAGCCATTTACTGTAGTGTGTATGTGCATGGTGTGAGTCCTTTGTTTATTGGTTATGTTTATATTATATAGCGTCTTATGTTCTGTTGCATGAGTATGTTCTTTTATTCTTTACCTCCCCGTGTTTTGGTGACGGGTTGGTGTTATAATTGCGATAGAGCTTTGTCTAGTCCTTTTGGTAGTTCGCGTTGTAGCCAGTAGATGATGTCATTCAGGTCTCTGTTCAGGTCTTGTGCTCTTTGGCAGAATTCTATTATTTGTATGATAGGTCGACGGTCGTGTAGGTCTGTTATGGCTTCTAGATATTCTTCAAGGCAGTCGATTACGCCTTGTATGGTAGTTATGTTGTCGTCATTAGACATGTGTAATTCCTTGTTGCTGTTGTTTCTTATGCTGATAGCTGTTGCTAGGTTATGGCAGTCCACACGATGGCCGCTGGGATACACGACCTGGTAGTGACCATAAAACTTATTAGAGTCTGCTATAAATGTTCTCATTCTTCACGTGTGATGTGTGATGCTGCTAGTTTTCCTTGTCGACATACATAGCAGTATGACTGAGCATGGTAATAGACTCTGTATTTTGAGATAGACTGCACCCATTTCTTTTGTTTTCTTACACCAAATTTGTAGATTGGTAGCACTCTCTTACATTTAGGACAGAGCTTCGTCTTCATGCTGCTCCTCCATTTTGTAGTGAGTAATTTGTATGACACCTGTGTCCCATACACCTTGACATGCAATGGTAAGATTCATGTTGGGTATGACGTCGTTCATTGGTATTTCGAAGATAGCGTATTGATTGTCTGCAGGTTTTTCCATTTCACCTAGTCGGTGTCTCATTTCTGGTACTGCTTGTAGGAATTCGTTCTCTATCTCTACAATGTGTTCTTCAAATAGATTATTTTTCTGTTCGCTGTTCATTCTTTGCCTCTTGTATTGTTATCAATTGCTTGTTAATCTTTAGTGATTCTTGTGTTTGTATTAGTTCTAATTTGCTGCGCCATTTTCTTAATCGAGCTTGTATCTTTTGTAAGTCTTTGATTGACGCTTCGTAGTGTGGACTTCTGAGTAGTAGCTTACGACGACACTCACCTTCAAGGTATGTTGCCACCTCTGCTAGTTTTAGTTGTAGTTCATATGCAATCGATACTCGCGCTTCACACTGTTTGACCAGCGCTTTTGAGTGATTCATATCTTTCTGCTTAGGCATGGATTACCCCTATCGACTTGATGACATGTAATTCTGTGCCATTGGTTACCTCTCTAATGCCTTCAGTCTCATACCATGACCAACCATTATCTAGTGTGACGCGTAGTCCTTCAATGTGTGTGATGCTACCAGTTATTTCATACTCATCAAAGGATGTAGTGATACAGACCACGTCACCTTCAGTGATATCAACTGTTGTTGTTATGTTAAGACCCATGTTAGATTGAAAGTCTTTAGCAAATGGGCTATCAGTTAGATTGAATGTTGCTATGTTTGTCTTCGGAATTTGTATGATACCTGTCTGTTCATCATCATCGAAAAGGGAGGGGGAGTCTACATATTGTGCATTAAGTTTGGCAGAACTAGGTTTTTCTTGACTCAACCCCTCATCTAATACCTCTTTTGTTTCCTTTTCCTCTGTTACCTTTGTTTTCTTCATCTTGTTTCCCGTGTTTTGTATATAAAAGTGTTGACGCTTAGTAGCTCTATGTATGCATTTAGACATAGGCTAGATGGCTGTAGAATGGCTTGATTTTGTTTTGTTATGTTTCCATACTGATTCATAATTAGTGTGTCTCTATCGTACACGTGGGATTAATGTGCATATCCCTTTATTGTTTGTGTATAGTATTGTTTGATGCCAATCTACTTCATCAGTGCCCATGTGTGTGCTGACACCTGTTAGTAGATTAGTTACAATGTAGCATCCGTCACTGAGGTATATTGTTTCGTAGTCTTCTTCGTCATACCATTCTAAGAAGTCTGCTTCTTTACGGTATTCTGCCTTCATAGCACTTACATCATCAGGATGTGCACCAACAGCAACTGATGTTACCATTACTTGCTTACTCCATGTCTCGTTTAGATTGAATAATTCTATTGTATCTGCTGCTCTCATTTAGTCTCCATGTGTCTAGTATAACTATACATAGAATAATTTAAATGAACAATTATTTTTTATTATTCTGATTTAATGACCTTTACCTTCCATTCTATGCCTGTCTCTTCAATTATTTTTTGTAGTAAGATATCCATATGTGTAATGTGTGTTGTTATAAAGCCGTCATGCATTCTCATATGCACATTGTCTTCACCTATTATGTCTATTGCTATTTGTACTAGTCTTTGTTCTAGTTCTGTGAAGTATGTGTGACCTTTATTAATGCCGTTGTCCATCATTTGTTTGTATATGAATAGAGCTAATTCATCATACCAGTGTAAGCCAACATTCTTAAGTGGCTTCTCATCTTTGTAATTAAATAAACGAGAGCGCATCTGTTTAGCTTTGTCACGAGGTGTTGAATGCTTATCATATCGTTGAGGATATGTCCATACATCAGCATCTATCAGCATCTTTAAGAATAAATCAGGTTGATTAATCATTATATGATATGCTGCTGGTGTTTTATCGCTGTCTTTAAAGATGTATTTATTAAAGAGAGTTGGAAAACATGCAACAATATCTAAGTCTAAACAGCCATTGAATAGCACATCACGCTGTTTTTTAGACATGTTCTGTAGTTTATGATACCACCTATAAGATGTCAGTGCACCTGTCTTGCTATCAATGCCATTTGTATATGCTGCTGTTGAGCCACCAGGGGTATTTATTACCCTTATGTATCTGCTATGATGTATATATTTATTATTACTTATAACATATAGATTAAGTAACTTAAAACATAAGACATCGAACTTGTAATCCCAGCCAATTATTAACTTACATGTTTGATTCATATTATACTGATGTTTCATAACACAACAAGCGTTTCTGATAGTAGCATAATGTCTTGATGAGTGCTTTCTTAACTCGACTAGTGGTATGAATACCTGTTCATCACGCTTAATATGTAGATTTGTTCGCCATAATTTAAACAATTCTTCAACAACAGCTATTGTGCCGTCAGTAATTCTTATAATTCCTACAACATCTTTAAGATAATCGCTTATTAATGACTCGAATGCGTCTCTTTTCTTTTTCATGGGGGTCCTTTGTTTAGTTGGTCATGCCTATTTTCCTATAAGATAAAAGAAGGCGGAAGGATAAGACAAGGACCAACAAACTTTCCTTCCCACCTATATATAAGTATACAGTTCAAAAGCTAATTGAACAAATAAATTAAAATAAATAATTAAATAATTGTAGATGTTTGAGTTTTTAGCGTATACTTATATCTGTTGGCAACGATTACTAGACATGGTAGTTGCTAATCTCCTTATGAAATTATATGTACTCTAGAGAAGAAGTAGAATTATGCCTGCTTCTTCTCTTTTTTTTACATACTAATTGAACTGATATAAGGATTCCGTTCTTTGATTTGTGACAAATCCCATCGCAAATAATCATCGTCTTTAGTTTCTTTAATTGTATGTGAGTGTGTAGATATAGTGCTAAGAGAAAGAAACTCCATCAGTTTAGACTTACCGTTACCTTGACTCACCCATTTCTTATAAGTTCTGAATGTGCCCTTATTATAGTGGTATCTTAAATCTTCAGCCTTATAAAGATGCAAAGAACCTTGATGGTTACATACTAGTATTGTAGTTCTAGTATCAGATAGCCAACACGAATCCTTTAGATAAGGCTTAAGACACTTTGTTTCTATTGATGGGTGATAGTAATGGACTGAATAAGATTTAATCTCTATACCACCTATCGAACTCATACCATCTGGTTCGTTTTTACCACCTAATGGTTGAATGTTTAGCTCAGGCTTTAGTGTTGCCAAATGTTTTAATACTTTTATTTCTTCTTCGACACCCCAATCAAATGTCTCTTCCCAATTATACATGATGCTACTCCAAATGCATGTAGATGATGGAGGCCGTTTGGCCTCCAACAAAATAAAACTAGACTTAACTTAACTGAACTCAACATAACTTAACTGAACGCTTATAAGTATGCGCTAAAAAAGTTTTTTTCTAAGAAAAATAAAAAAAAGCCAGACTGTTTTAAGGTCTGACTTTTAGAGTTTGTTAAGTAGTTTTATTTGGAGTAACACCATTGCTGGTGATGCTGATATATTACTACTTTCTGAGACTGTGTTTAATATCTTTTAGTTGTTCTTCTAACAGAATCATTCGTTGGTCCATCTTAATAATGGCTTCTTTAAATAATTCTCTGTCTTTCTCAGCGTCAACTAAGATTCTATCAATCGACTGATTTTGAAACATTATAAATTGTCGATTCATATACAAGGCAACTATCACAGCGGATGCCGGGCCAGTTAGCCAAGGCAAAATCTCTATCATTAATGCTTCCATAAAATACCTCTGGGAATGACGAGGTTAATGATGGTGACACATGGTCACCACCACCAACCTAAACTAATAGCTTAACTTACGCTAAACTTCTAACTTCAAGTGCGTCATCAGAACTTAAGTTAGCTCCGAATGTAATAGTTGTCGCACCACCTGCTGTAGATACTGTATATGAATCTACATCTGATGGAGAAGAAGCAACTTTACGCATCAACAAACCGTTCTTAAATGCCATGACAAAGTTGTCCATCAAAGGATTAACTTCATTTGCCAAAACAAAAGCTAAGGTTGAACCGTTTGGAGTGTAGATATCTTGTCTTGATTGGAAGCTTAATTTCGGTTCAGAAACTATACCATCAGCAATAGCAGATGAAGCATCAACAGCACCATCAGCAATCTTTCCAGCAATAACTGCATCAGCAGCCAACTGTCCAGAACCAACACCTAAGTCTGAAATCTTAACACCACTAACACCTTTAGCCAGTGTAGAACCATCAAGATTCAAGTCCATTGTCTGACCAGCAGTACCGTTGAACGGAGCAGCAAGAGCTAAACCTTGTCCAGCAGCAAGAGCATCAAGGTTTGTACCTAATGCTTTACCAGAGATAGTAGAGTTAGCCAACTTGTCATTTGGAATAGAACCAGCAAGCTTTGCATTACCAACAGCACCATCGGCAAGATAAATACCATCAGCATCTTTAGTAATCGACCCACCTGTTTCAGACTTAATCTTTAAATCAAGTTTGTTTGAGGTGAATTGCATCCCTGGATTTGTGGCCAGGTCAACAGCAATTACATCCGGGTCACCTGATGCATCAATAACGATACCATCACCGCCAGAAAATGTATCAACGATTTTGGAATCAACATAAGCTTTGGTAGCAGCGTGAGCATTAGCGGATGGAGTTGCAACTGATACGACACCAGATGAGAAATCAAACGTTGCCGCTTGATTGATTTGTGCGGGGTTAATCGATGCATCCTGTATCTGGACGCCTCTAATTTGAATTGTAGCCATTATAATCTCCTATGTGATTTTAGCTAAACTAGTCCACCATTGGCCTAGTTACTTTTGATTGCCGGCGAATAAATCACCGACAAGTTATCTCCCGTCTGCGGCACCTCGGAGATTGTGAACGTTGTTGAACTGTTGACTTGTATAAATGTTCCACCAGCTGGCCCTTGAAATAGACCGTTGAGGAATACAAATATACGTATCGACTGAAACGATTCCTGAACTGTAAAAGTTTGAAGCGAACCATTTATTTGTGAACTTAAATCTTGTGTTAGTAAATCTGAACCTTGTAATGGAATAAAGGGTCCGATAAACGATGTTTCTGCTGGCATCTGTCACCCCCTTATTCGTACCAAGCGACCTGAACCTCAGTAACGGTGAAAGTGCCTGTATCTGTTTTAGCAAATAAGTATAGGTCATCGTGTGCGGCTGCATGAAATATATCGACCTTGAAAGTAGCTGACACTGTAGCATCACCAACTGCATCTTCCAAAGTAGACTGAGAAGCTGGCAATAGTAGGTCGGTTCCAGTGCTGTTTTCATATCCTTTGAGTATGATTGAGGTTGCTCCACTTATCGTTCCTTTTAATCTTATTAGCTGTATGTTTCCGCTGTAAACTCGTTTAAACTTAAAGGTATTGCCACCTCCATCATCAACTTCATTTAATTTAATTCTTATTGTTTTGTCTGTTCCATACGAACTATCAAACACTACATTCACAGCATTCGTAATTCTATGCACAAACTTTCCTGTCTTACCCATCTTCTACCTCCTCAGGGCTCATTATAACCTTATTTTTTTCCTTTTCGTTTTGTCTTACTGCGCTTCTTCTTTTTAGCTGCAGCATTTATCTTCTTACCTGCTTTTACTGCAGACTTATAAGCCTTACTGCTCTTCTTAGCAGGCTTTTTTCCAGCAGCTCTTTTCTTTCTAATGTTGGCCCAAAGACCTGGACGTTTTACTTTCTTTTTCATTACTCAGCCCCTTCTTCTTGTGGTTCTTCTTGTCCCAAGGTTGGTTCTAGAGTGCATGTAGCATATTGAGTGGATATTACTAAGGCCATGCCTACAAAGCCGACACTGATTTTATTGTTAGCCAACCAATCAATTAATTTTTGAATAGATTTCATTTCTTTTTTCTCCTCGTTGTTGTTTTCTTTTTAGCCACACGACCCTTTGTTCCTGTGGTTTTCTTTGGTCCACCAGCAGACCATAGTTCTTTGCATGCCCAATAGCCTGCTTTTGTTTTATCTTTCTTTTGACTGCATTTATGTCTGGCTCTAAATGATTTCCTTGCTGCAGCTGACATATTATGTCCGTATGCTTTTGCTCCAAAGTGCACTAACTTTTTGCGACCGTTCTTCATTACAACCACCATCTTCTTCTTGTTGGGTTTATATGACGGAACAGGTTTACCAACCTTTAGTCGTTTCTTTGCTGCTGTTGCTTTTGATACTTTTTTAGCCATCTTATTTAATACCTCTTATTTTTCAAATATCTTTCTTTTATCTATTAATCGACGCTCTGATTCTTTCACTGCTCTATATTCTATTTCAATATCTTGTGGTATCCGAACTGGTCGGCCTTTTAAGAATAAATAGTCTGCACTAGGTGTCAATAACGGTTGTTGTAACGGACCCTGATAAGATAAGTCTGTGCCTTCAGGTATATCAATCAGGCCGGCCATTACTGCAGCATTGAAGTAATCATTAAAACCACGACTAGTTCCAGCAGTAGCTAATATCAATTGGTCGAGTAAATACATGTTATGACCTTTAGTGCTTCTAAATCTGTATTGATAACCACCACCAAACTCAGGTGAACCAGGAATCCGCTTTTCCATTGGTCGAACTTCGATATCATAACGGTCAATAAAATAGTATGGGTCACCACCATCAGACATAATTGCTGATAGCAGTGCGGGAGGACTCATTGTCCAGAATCCTTTATTAAAGTAACCTGTCTGAAGTTGTAGCATTTGTTTTCCTGATACACCTTTCTTATAATCAGCATCTAATTCCATAGCGAACTGTAGAGCCGGCATATAAAAGAAGTCTGCTAATCCTTCCTTAGTTCTTTGCACTGTGTCTTCACTTCTACCTGAAGCAATACCTTGACCAAATCCTATGAGTTTACCAACATTAATAAGATTACCTAGATACGGACTTCTCATGTAAGTATTCACAACCTTATCTGCATTTGGGTCTGTTTGGTTTACTTCATTAATGTACACAGATTCTAATGTTCTTGTGCCACCTGAATAATAAGTTCCGTAGTATCTATTTAAATCTCTATGATATGATGCCATGGCTGCTACTCTTAATGCACCATTTGTAGTTGTCATAGCTTTAAACATTTCAGCTGAAGAAGCATATGTAAATGATAAGAAAAGTGCAGATTTTAGAGCACCTTGTCTGAACTGAGTAGGCATAGAACCATAATCTAACATTACTCTTCTTGCTAAATTAGCAGCAGTATCTACACTCTCACCATTTTGTAGAGCTTTAACAAAGATTGCTTCTCTAAATGCTCTATCAGTTTCATCAGCCCATTTCATATAAGGTGAAGTTGTAGGTGAGAAAGGTCTAGCTAATTCTGTTGGACCTATTGCCAAGTCTTGTGCTCCTTTTCTGAAGTAAGATAACATTCCTTCAAGCCATGCGCCTTTATCATTCTTTAACATATCAGGTAGCGACTTATAACCAGGAATACCTTTAGTCATTTGACCCCAGACTTTTGCTTCTTGTGCCAAGTCTGCATAGAATGAATCACCTAAGTTTAATCCAGCATTTGACACACCTAAGTTACGACGCGTGAACTCTTCATACACCTGTGCATATGTAAATCTGGTGCCTGGTAGAATACTATCTGGTTGTCCTCCAGCCATGTATCTTAGTTTCCTATAGGGTGTCAATCCAAATGCACTCTCAGCAGTCTGTTGCATAACAACTGGCCAATACTTTGGATTGGTAACATATGTAATAAGATTGGCAGTCAGTAAGTTTTCCATCTGATAAGGTATATTTGGTGCATATTTTCCACCTAACATGCCTGATACAAAGGTTCTTCGCATACCGTTAGTACCATATTCCAACATACCAAATGCTGCTTCACCAACAGATTTGTTTCTTCTTAACTGAGATATATTATCAGCAATTAATTTAGCATCTGCACTGCCTAGCTTTTCAGTAAAAACTTCTAATGCTTGTTTTTCTAAATTAGTCAGAGGATATATAGCAACTCCTCTTTTACCTCTAACTGTAGGGATACCACTTGGTGTTGTCAACTGTCTTATCTTAACGCCATAATTTTTTGCTAAGTCTTCGGGTGAAAGATTTCTTTTAAGAGCTGTTACTTCTAAATAATCTGCCATGGTATTAGAAGAGCCACCATCAATCTGTGCAAGAAACTGCTGTCTGTTCATTGTTGGACCACTAGGTGATTGTCTTAAGTAGTTTGTATATGCTCGTTCCATGTCATTATTTCTAGCATAAAATAGAGCAACATCGTCCGGGCTCATTGTATTAACAGATATATTATCAGTCATTCTTAAAGCAACTAAGTCTTCGGTAATCTCTAAACTTCTATCAAGTGTCATGTTGTATCCAGACAAGCGCGATAGTCTATTATTCATAGCAGCTGCATTAGTGGCCACATCATCAGCACCAAATGTTTCTGAAACTGCTCGCTTAACTATTCGTTTCATCTCAAGATTAGCAGTCATTGAAGCTATAGCATCAGCGTTATTTTTTGCTAAGTTGTTTTTAAAGTGTGGAGCAACTGCATTAATTTCTTCCATTGCTTCAGGTATTATTCTAAATGGTGTTACCTGAGCACGAGGACCGTAGTCTTCTATTATTTTAGCAACGGCACTGTTTGACCTAAGGTCTACACCGTAGAGTGTGTTAAGATAAGTTTCAAATGTATCTTTATTTAAAAGAGGCTTTGTTATCGTTGCTCTATCTGAAGCTCGTCTTGCAATGTCAATAGCTTCTTTAAATCTCTCAGGTGTAAGCGTCGATATATCTGCTAATGACATGCCTGTATTTTTTTGTAGCAAATAAACAGATTGATAAACTGCAGCAGTTCTTGCTCCACCAACTTTACCGACTAAAGGAAGGTTATCACCAAGCGTTTCTCCAACTAGCTCAGCTGCAAAATCCAATCCAAATTCTTTTTGTAGACCAATATTTCTAGATGTCTGACCATATGCACCTTTCATAGTTCTTTCTAATCGTGCAACACCTTCGTTAACTTGATTACTGAATCTAAGACTAACTGCTGAGGTTTGTGCAGTTTGTGCCTGTATATTAGTAGGTTTGTTCTTAATCCAATTAGAAGCTTTATCAACTTGTTTCTTTACACTTGTAAAAGTAAATGCCTCATAGAAGTTTGATAGGACACTAAGATTGTTTCTCAGTTCTAGAGGTGTTGCTGCTGCTTCTAATGTAGATGCTTTTCTTGCAACAAATGCTGTGTCTGAACCCCTTAAAACAATATCATCCATCACTCTATTTGTGATATAGATTGTGTCAGCAGTAAGTAGTTCTAGGCCTTCCTCTGCTAATTCTTCTAAAAAACCGTCACTTGTTCTTACAGCTATTTCCATTATTTCAGGCGGGTTATTAAGTTTATATAAAGTTCTTCCATCACCTAGGTCAGTTGTACTAAAAAGCTTTGACTTACCATCAGAATCTATTAATGCATTATCTATAGCCGTTTTGTTGTTGTCTAACCAACTTTTCTTTACAACAGTTCTGTCAGTTAAAAGAACATAATCACCTAAGCCAAACTTAGTTAACTCTTCTGCTCCAGCACCTGTAATATCTGTTCTTCTTTGTAATGCCTTTGAATAATTGTATGTGCTTCTTTGTGAACCAATCATAGCACGCTCAGCCATTGAACTTAACACTTCTGTTTCTGATTTAAGAATCTGTTCTAATGCTTGTTCTGCTTGTTCAACTGTTAGAAACTCTGCCATATTTGCTGAACGAATACTAATCAATCCATCATCATAAGCTTTTCTTACAGCAGCTAATCCACTTCTTGCTCTAAGTTCTAAGGCAGCGATAGGGTCTGCTAAGTTATTAAGAACTTTGGCTTCGACTGTTGCTGTGTCTGTTAAGATGTCGAATTTACCTGCCTTATTAAATGCTGTGCCTATTACTTCACCGTTGTCTATGCCTTTTGTTATCTTGGCAACATCTGTTCCTGCTCTTGACATAACAACAGCACGCTTAGCAATACCTGGAGCGAATTCATTTCCTGCTTTAACAAGAGCAAAGAGAGGATTACCACCACCAGCAACAACATCTAAGCCGAATTCAGCAAGACCTTCTGCTCTTTGTATTCCGATACTTGGTGTTGCCATATCAGGTCTTAAAGTTCTTTGTGTAATTGCAGCTTTTGTGGCTCTTGGTGCTTTTGATAGCGCTTTTGTTGGTGCACCTAAGGCTCTAACTGCTCCGCCTTTTGTGATGGGTATGAATGCTTCAGCTAGTGTTCCAGCCCCAACTAAGAAGTTACGTGATGGAACTAAAGCATCAGGAACTAAGTAGTCTGTCATTCCAGATGTTCCTGTATTCTCATCAATTAATCCAAAGAAAGCTGAATCTAATTGACCGATATCATTACCTAATGAACGCATTGTTGCTGTTTCTACTAGGACTTCTTTTAAGTAAGCTTCACCTAAGTTATACATGCTATCAAGAGGATTCATTGCATCAAATTCTACTTGTTCTGTATATTCTCTTCGTTGTGCTGGAAGTATTGTTTCTACTTCATCTTCAACAGATTTTCTTTCAATCATTCCTAAGTTTTCTGCACCTGAGATAGCTGGATTAACAACTAGTCTTAATATACCTGCAACATCTCTAATAATCATCATTGGTGCAGACTCTGTAATTGAATCTGGATTTTCTATAAAGCCTGATTCATACAAACTTTGTCTAAACTCAGGGCTATATTTACTTGTAGTCAATGCTGTTAAGCCTTCAACAGCAACGGTTGCAAGAGGGTCAAGAACTTGTCTGTCAATCAATTCACCAAAGGATTCGTCAATTGGAAATAGTTCATTTAATTCTTTTTCTGGTGTTGTTGGTGTGTTTTCTCTTAATGAGTTCTTAGAATCAATAGGTCTGAATGTTAATTTAATTGCTTCTCTTGTAATAGCATTTGCTTGAGGCGTGACTGACGCTTCCAATTCATCCATCTCTTCTCGTGTATAGCCAAAGAAGAATGGTGCACTAGTTGGCATTACACCTTCAACATTTCCTAATTGAGTGGAGATGATTTCATTAATAGCATTTTGTCTATATGATTCGAAAAACTGTTGCCTGATATCTAGTCGTGCTGTTTCATCCATTACATCTAAGCCACTGGCTTCACCAAAAGCTGTTAGGTTGTCAATCATTGCCTTTTTTGCTAGCTTTTTTGGTTCTCGTTGTCTCTTTAATTCGTCAGCAGTTGTTATAACCTGAGGAGCTAAAGAAGCAGAGGCTAATTCTCCTAATGACATGTCGTCAGCTAGTTCAGGATTTCTTTGTATCATTCCTGGTCTGACTGGTGTAGGTGCTACTTCATATTGTCCAACAGCGCGTGGTTTACGAGGTGAACTAGGACCAAAGAATTGTGCTGAAGCTAAGTCTTGTGCTGTTTCAGGAAGCAGGTCTAGTTTGCCTTGAATGAAATTACCTTTCTCCATTGAATATACATTAGCTTCTTGACTAAAAGCATTAGGTTCTGGTGCAGCTTCACCAGTTCTTGCTTCATAGTCTTGGTCAAATTCAATACCGTATTGTCCAGCCAATGCATCTTCATCAGGTAATCCTTCAGACACATAACGAACTATAGCAGCATCATAACCTGCTCTTTGCTCTTCATCTAATAAGCCAGGCTGAATAAGAAAACGCGCTTTATCTAATGCTCTAGCTTTTTTATTTGCTTCATTTTCAGGAGGTGTTGGTATTGGTTCAGCATCTAAATCAAAACCTGGCAATGTTCTTTCAGTTACCAATTGAGGTAGTGCTGTTTCTTTTACTGCAACCTCTAAGTCAGCATCACGCTCTCTAATTAGTTCTTTAATAAAATCAACAGCTGTTCCAAGGTCGTCATCATAAAGTGCTTCATAAAAACTTATTTGTGCTTCATCAAAACCTTCTTCTCTGGCAAGGTTAGGAGAAGGTGGCATAGGAATCTCGACGTTGGTCTCTGTGACACTTGTATCTATTTCTGGTATGTTTATAGGTGTATCACCTTGAATTAACTCACCGCTTGGTGCAAGTTCTGCAGGTGGTCTAGCTCTTTCTGCATCACGTTCTAGTTCTGATAAGATATTTGCTTTAAAATCTTCAGCAGCTTGCTTATCATCTTCTAGAAGTATATCATAGAAACTTTGTTGGCCTGGTGTCAGGCCTGGTGTTGGTGTTGCCATCTTTTACTGTCCTTCTTGTGCTGCTTGTTGCCTTCTTAATAGCTCTGCTTCATAGGCTAAATCAGCCTCAGCTTGCATAGCTGGGTTTAGTGTCTTACCTTCAATGGCACCTGTTCCAGAATATTGTCTTTGACCGTTAGGTGCAACTCTTTCTAAGCGATATCCATAACTGAAGCTTGGGTCTTTCTTAATTTCTGTCCCTATATCTAATGCTTCAATAGGTACGAACTGTGTAGGAGGTAATACACCTTGTGATTCTAATAACGCCGGGTCAACACCTTGTGGTTCTGAAGGTTTAAACTCATCAGGTATATCTTGTTCTGTAAGAGGAACAGGCTCGAGGACAGGCTCAGCTTCTTCTTTTCTTTCGAATAGTCGACCTGAAAATAGCTTGTCAAAGAAACTGTCTTTCTGTTCAGTCCTTGAGGCATCCATTCTCTCTGTTATTTTATCATCAGCCATGCGTTCTCTTGTTTCTGCAAAACTATCTAAGTCTGGTTCAACTTCAGCAATAACTTTAGCTGCATCTCTTTGGATTGAATCAGCAGTTAAACCTTGTTCCATGGCTGCTTCATTAATGGAAGCCTTTTCATCAGAGGTATTTTCTACTTTGTCAATCATATCTTTCATGCTTTGGTCTAGTGCCATATCACTTTGATTTTCTACAAAATAGTGCATTGCTAAACCTAATGCAGCACGTGCTTGTTCTGGAGTATCTGTTAATTGACTAGCTAAACTTCTTACATCTGTGTCTCTTCCTGCTTTTTTTGCATCAAGAATTCTAATTGCTGTTGAAGTTATAATGTCTTCAGCATTTTCTGCATTGTATATATCGTAAGTAAGCTTCTTATCTTTTATATTATAATAGCTAACATCATCTCTAACTGAAGTATAAGCTTCATAGTTTTTACGAGCAGTAGGTGATAAGTTCTCAGCAGTCTTCATCTTTCGTAATTCTTTGCGTTGTGCACGTGTAAGCGGAGCATATTGTTGTGAATAGATTTCTCTACCTCTCTCAATAATTAGTCCTAAGTCAACATCATCACCATATTGTCTTTGCATCTGGTCTTCTAATGCTTGCAGTTTACGTTCTGATTCTTTTAAATCATCTTCGATTTCACCTTTGTCGCCTTCTTTAATTCTTCTTACACCTGGAATTGCAGGCATAGCATTGTATTTAGCTTTAATAGCATCTTGTTTAGGCTTAGAAACTATCTGAACTATCTTTTCATCTGCTAACATCATTGTATTAGCATCTAATCCCATACCTGCTGCTATATTATTTCGTAAGATACCTTCGTTGTATGTTTTACCTTGAGCAGTAGCAGCTGATTTTGCATTTTGAAGTATAGACTTAGCAAGAACATAACGCTGAACTTGGTCTTTTCCTGCACCTTTACCACCGATATTCGATATCGCACCATCTACTGCACTTTGAACAGTAGCACCACTTCTCATTTGTGATTGCATAGTGTTACGAACATCAGGCATATTGAAGCGACTGATATCAAATGATTTTTCTGCAGACTTTGCTACAGAAGTTAGTTCTTTAGCTTCATTCTGGTTTCTTGATTCTTGCAGTCTCATTCTTCCAGTTACTTCGCTTTCAGATGCAGAGTATTTACCACCCTTACCTGAGGAAGACATGTAACCTGTTGCTAGTGCTCTTTCATAATCAGCAACTTTACCTTCAAGTAATAAGATTCTATCAGCTAAAGTAACAAATTCTTTTTCAGCTAATTTTATACTCTGGTCAAGTAGTTGTTGATGTGTAGTAAAGTAAGCTGTGTTATATAGTGATGCATTTGTAGCCATTAGAAACTCTCCAATAATTTCATGATTTCAGGGTCGATTGCAGCATCTGAGCTAATGTTTCTTCTAGCTGTTGCATCTTGTAAAGCCTGATATTGTAATCCCATATCTGCTGCACCACCAATTCCACCAATAAGTGCACCTGCTGCTGCTTGTCTACTAGCTGCCTTTACGGATTCAGCAGCATTCAACTGATTCATTTCTAATTCTAGTTGTTGTTGTCTTGCCATATCAGCAGCTGCTATCTTGTTTGATGCTGCATCCATTTGTCTAGCTTCTGTTTCTTGTTGTCTCATTAGTCCAGCCAATGCGTCACCTGATTGGACTGCACCTGTTGAACCTAATAGAGCTTGTTGTCTGAGTAAACGCTCGGCACTAGCAGCTTGAACTGGGTCTAGAGCTATTCTACTTACCCGTTCCCTTTCGCCATCTGTTAAGCCTAAGGCATTCATCTCTTCCATTCTTCGCAATTCTTTTAATCGCTCTTCTTGTGCATCACCAAACGCTGCGTTGCCCTGAGCAAGTGTTCCGACTGCACCGCCGATACCTTTTACTAAGCCTCCGCCTGCTAATAATGCAATTGTTAGTGGGTCCATAGTTAACCTCCTATAATAACCTTTTTTTTACACCCTGTAATAGGCGCATATTGAATATGAATAAAATTTTAGTGGAATTGCACGAAGTTCAGAACGTGCAAATAATTGAATATTGTGATGTCCAGCTGCGACAACTGGAAATATTGTGTGAACTTGATATTGTCGTCTACGATAGTAACCAGGGATACCAGCACTGGCACCACCGGTAGGCTGTAAATCGTTTTCTTTTGTAAAGAAGCATTGTGAATAGTTGTTAGCTACACCATCTAATCGCATATCTAAACTATAGTCAGCAAATCCTGCTGCATCAATACATAATCCTCTAGGTGAGATATTAACTTTCAACATAACATCAGCATCTTCATCTAGATAGAATGAAATACCACAACCTGGTGCTGCATTAGAAGAATCACCAAAGTCAGCAACAAACTTACCAGCATAACCTGGGTGGAATGTAGGTAAATCAGTTAATGCTGGTCCGGAAAATACACCACTCATCATTTCGTATGTGTTGCTAACAGGATGATACAGGCCTTTCATGAAGTGTTTTGTTGTTGCCCATTGAGCATTGTTTTGAATATCACCAGCAGCTACTGAACCGTTTAGATAAACTTTAATAGCTTCTGTATTTGCTTG
>TARA_R110000824_G_scaffold67377_2_pt1 | contig 16258 bp, 25 predicted proteins | sample TARA_R110000824 | Tara Oceans TARA_R110000824 (sample SAMEA4397747) | marine metagenome | biome: Polar Biome; feature: [MES] marine water layer (ENVO:01000295) within the mesopelagic zone...; material: water (ENVO:00002006), including particulate matter (ENVO:01000060) such as......
CAAGCCATATATACAATTTTTAATTTTAACCTAGTTATTATATGGGCCTACACAAAAAAACACTTATTAAACAAAAAAAGGTAGTTTTAAACAAGCACAACAACAAAGACATAGAAGTGGCTATAGCTGAAATATATCGATGTGGGAATGCCGTCCGCTTTGTTCTTAGTTTCGGTGTTGATAGCGAAGTTACTATTCTTGGAAGAGATGAGTGGGAAAAATTTCTCGATTTAATTATTAATCTAGATTGGGATCCCGAAGATACGTGGATCCGACCCCTCAGAAAAGATAAGAAGCATAAATGCAGATTTGATTAGTATTCACTTAAGTTAACAACTACTTATTTAATAAGGAGCGATATCATATGAAATTAACTAAGGCCAGGCTTAAACAAATCATCAAAGAGGAGCATAATAAATTTCTCAAAGAAAGTCAATTTGCCTCTACAGCCTCAGAAGAAGCTGAGAAAGTTAATGCGCAAACTGGAATAAGCTTGGTAACAGATCCCGAGCATTGGGCTGAAATTGGGGTTCATACAGGCGAAGATCTTGCTAAATCTCTTTTATCTTCGTCTTATTCTGATTTATATAAGAGCATTCACGGCATACGCCCTCGACATATAAATTTTAAAGACATGTCTGTGGAAGAGATACAACAAGCATTAGACTTGCTTGATGAATATGAAGCTCTCGTTGATGAAGATGAGTTACAATATCCAAGTAATGATAGGGGTGAAGCTGCCGAAACAGAAGAAGAGGAGCTAGCCCCCTCTGAAGAGTCATATGAAGAATATGACCTTCCTAAACAATCTGGTATGGGCCGCGGCCTAAGAGAGAGCGCCGCGGAACTTACAATATCTAAGCTTAAACAACTTATTAAAGAAGCTGGTGGCGATTACGATAAAGAAGATAGTATGGGCAAGCTACATCGCCTACTAGACGCTGCTCGTGAAATAAGAAACATGTCTCCTCAAGCCTTACGCGCGCTTAAAAACAAAATAGCTAATGAAATGGATGAAGATGAATATGACTTTGTAATGGGTTTGATTCAAACGCTGCAGCACGATCCTTTTTACGAACTTGACTAATTATTACACGTATATTAACGTGTTGAGGAATATACCACATGAAACTAACAAAAAACAAACTAAAACGACTCATTAAAGAAGAATTACGAGGCGCCTTATTAGAGGTAACTGCAGAAACAAAACCGGACGATACTCTTCCATGGGATATGGGCGCTGGATCAGCGCAGCTTGATCTCTTTGATCCCAGGTATGCGTCTAAAGAACATATGTCAGTAGAAGAACTGGGTGGGAGAGAAAACGTAGAGCGTTGGCATCAAGGCCTATTAGACGCCGGTTTAGATCCTGCTGTGAGTGTACATGATGCGTTGGACGTACGTACGCTTGTGATGCAGCGCGCCCCGCGAGATGTAACTAAAGAACAAATTGCAAAGGTTATGAGCGGCGTCGTAGAGGCGCTTATGCCGTTGCGTGGCCCAAAACCATGGGATGCCTCTTAATGAAATTAACTAAATCAAATCTTAAACAACTTATCAAAGAAGAATTACAAAATAAAAATTAATATTTCTTATTTTTACCTTTTTTTCCACGCTTATTTTTTGTAGAATTGTTTCTATAATAATGCCTATTGATTGTTGTTTTGTTATAAACATTTCTTTTATAAACGCGCTTGTGCTGTCTTGTGGGACGATTTCTGATGGCGCGCGCCTTACGCGGCTTCCAAAATCTCCAATTGGCACGTCGGTATCGATAAGGCCTTTGTACATAGACGTCGGGGATGTGTGTTGTATATACAACGCGGTGTTGTCTAATCACCCCATACTCACTATAACACCCTGGTGTTAAAACTATGCCAAAACCCGCTACTATGTAAAGAATACATTTTTCCATATTTAATCCTCCTAGATTAACTACTTACTATATACTGCAATTCGCGTGCCAAAATGATAGATCTATTATAATTATATTATGAACAACATTGTAAGCTTTAAAGAAATGAGTCTTAAGAAAAAAATTAAGCTAGCTGATGAAAAATTAAAAGAAGTTCGAACATTAATTTCATATGGACATTATGAAATGGTAAAAGAGGCGCGCCAATTAGAAAATGAAATCGCAGACTTAGAAAGCGAACTAATAAAATTAATAGAATCTGATTTTTTTAATTAAAAAAATATATGCCTTATGTTACTATGTATTTAAGGCCTTAACCCGTTATAAGGAGGTGTACTTATGGCTACAAAGAAAGATCTTGATACACAAGTTAACGATTTAAACTCGCGTGTAACACAACTAGCGACTACCAACTCTAATCTAATTGATGAGGTAGCCGTTCTTAAACAAAACTACAACAAGCTCGTTGAAGATGTCAACTCTCGCCTTAAGGTGGTACATGACAAACTTTTTCGTACTTGATAAAGAAAAAAACCCCTCAAAAATAAAAAAATTTGCAAAAACATTAAAAATGTTTTTATTATTAAAATAAAGGACAATTATGCAACCTGGACAACAACAGATGAATATCGACGTAAGCCAAGCAGAAGACATTGGATGCGAAGGGTGTGGGCATCTATATTTTTCACAAACAATAATGATTAAAAAGCTCTCGGCGCTACTTTCACCAACAGGGCAAGAAATTAAATTCCCAGTTCAATGCTTTCAGTGTAGAGAGTGTAGCCAGATATTTGAACCCCCTGATCAAAAATAGAATAAATTAGAAATTAGCCCACTACAGTAATATTTAATTATGCAGTGGCTAAAGTTACACGATTCTTAGTTGGAGACTTAGTACAGTTCGATTCTTATGGCGCAACAGTAGGGATTGTAACTGATATAAAGAACTCCCCCAACTTTACCCCTCCCGAAAAAATAGCCGACGTGTTGGTTTATTGGGCCGATGGTATAGAATTTTGGTGTTTAGATTTCACTTTAGTACTTGTTTCACGACGATGAAACTAATTAATATTAGTATCATTATACAAGGAACAAAACAAATGAAGAAATATTTATTGTTATCGACATTAATACTTTTTATGTCAGGGTGCGCTACACTTCACTCCAACAAATATTCTCAAATAACACTAGACAATGTACAAAAGAAATGTCAAAGTGACGAATCGTGGCAGCTTAATTTATTAGGTTTAACTGCTCATGTTATAGTACTAGAGGAGTGTTTGGGAGTTAAAAAACTTTTAGTTATTGCCATTGATGCAGACGAAAAATCAAAAGAAGCAAGACAACATTCTTTAAAATTAATAGAATTACGCTATATAGAATTCACGAACAACAGAGATGGCAAGAACCAAACATTAAGATGGTCTATTAAAAAAATTAAAGGACAATCTGGAAATGGGTGGCATAACCATTTTTATGAACTTACTTCTAAAAAATTAGAGTGTTCAGGACCAACATGTAAAAGGAACTAACCAGTTTAATGAAACTCTTATTTGAAAATTGGCGTAAATTCTTATTAACAGAAAAACTAATGCTTAAACCTGGGCCTGATGGTTGGGATAAATATAAAGAATTGGTGGCTCAAGCCTATGAAGAAGCTCCTGTGTTTGATGAGGGCGCAGCTAGCTCATTTGAGGCGATAGAGCCGTTTGTAGATAAGATGTTTAAGAGAATTTCTTCTAGAGTCGATGTACAGTTTGTTGAAGAAGACCCCTATGAGGGTCCAGAAGAAATGTGCGATGATGCTCTTAATAATGGTATATTAAAAATATGGAAGGGAGGCACAGAACACCAAATATTTGACCCCGAGTTGAATTTAAAATTGAGAGCAGTTCATGATTATATGGCCCATTGTCAAAGAAATACAGACTTTACTATGAAAGGTGAAATTGCTTCTTATAATGCTCATATGAAAACTGTTCCTCCTTCTGCAGCAGGCGCGCTATTTACAGAAGTTGTAGGTCAAGCAGCGTTTTTTCTTGACAGGGGCTATTTCCCCCCACAAAAAATAGCTATTTTAGAAGGATTTGATTTTTTTAATGTTGGCGAAGTTGACCCTGAAATTACAGGCTATAAGCTAGACCCAGAAAGAAAAGAACTAGTTAAAGTTGGAGAGGAAAACGAGGCCTCATCTATAGATCCAGAAGTTGTTGAATTAATTGAAGATTACATTCGGTTGCCTATTAGAAAAATGTATATGCGCAGCGCTGGTAATATATTGGTTCAACTTAATGAAGAATATGAATCTGAAGTAATAAAAGAAATACAAAACTATTGGAGAGTTTCTAGTCAATTTAAGAAGTTGCAAGAAATGGGATACGACGTTAAATTGATATCTAAAAATGAAGTTGTGGGGCCATCAAGCATGCTTATAACAAAGGAATTATTATAATGGGCCATTTAAAAAATAACAATGAAACATATTTAAGTCATTTATTGTTTGCAGGAAAAATTGGCTTGACTTTAATCTTTAGAGGTGTTATATTTATATTACATGCTATTTTTCCATTTTGTAAGATCCCAAATTTTTTAAATCTAAAAAACACTAGCGACAAATTACATGGATGGAATAAATATACAATTAGGAGAGAAAGAAAATGAAATCATTATTTGAAAATTGGCGTCGACTAAATGAGACGGGCTGGGACGTGAGCAAGCGAACTGCCTTTCCGCGGGTTTTATCTCAAATTCTAAGCGCTTTAAGAGAAGCACAAGGTATTATAGATGGTGGCCACCTAGATTCAGAGCAGCCCGTTTCTGAGTCTGATATAGAAAGAATAAAAGAAATATTTAATCATCCAGTAGTTTCTGAATTAAAAAAATTAGGCGGAGTGATAGATGAAATAACGATGGAAGACGCTTACGGGACAAATCTAGATTTTATGGGCGCTGTGAGCGAGGAAGATGATGAAACTATTATTTGAAAATTGGCGGAAGTATTTAAAAGAAATAGATGAGCCAACTAGCCATCCACTACCGGCACATCTTCAATCTATTCCTGGTGCCTGGGGAAAATTTAAAGCAGGCGTGGATGAGTTAATTAAAAATTTCCAAGATAGAGACAAGCTTGTTAATGATCTTTGGGATCTCTATGAAACATCAGACGTAACAACCTTGCAGGCTAGCCAAATGATGAATGATGCGATGGATGAACATAATCTACCAGATGATATTGATGATGCAGTACTTGATTTTACCTTAAAACTTACTGGGCCGCAGGGGGCGCGCGCCGAGGGCAGCCAAGAAAATGAAGAGGTGCCAGCAATAGTTACATTTGATTTTGACGATACAATATCTTTATCTCACTGGGGTGAAGAAGAAGATGATTGGGTGCATGATGGGCCACATCAAGAAATGATAGACATATTAATGGACTACCACAAAAAGGGATCTAATATATATATTGTAACCTCTCGTCATAAAGAAATGCAAGATGAAGATGGAAACTGGTATAGTTTGCATCGTAAGAGGACCCCTTCGAAGAAATATTTTAAAGAATTTCAAACGCCGGTATGGGAATTTGTTAAAAAGAATGGCTTGCCGATTCAGGATGTTATATTTACCAATGGGCAGATAAAGGCAAAAGCGGAAAATGGTCTAATTGAGTTGGGCTCGGAGGTGCATCATGATGACGATCCAGAAGAAATTCATGCCGCACAACAAGCAGGAATTAAAACAACTATTTCAGATCCATATCCTCACGAACGCCAGGAAAAATGGGAGGGCGCCACGGGAGAGAGAGAAAAAGAAGCTGATGAAATGAAAGCTCGCATTACAGCACACCAACAAAGACAAAAGGAAAAATAAAATGAAAAAATGGAAACCTATTGTATATGAAAATAGTATAATACCTGTTTGGTTATCTAAAATCGCCCCCATTGATATATGGGCCGTTAGTTTTTTTATATTTGTATTTTGTAGAGGGAAGATATCTGAAGCTACAAGAACTCATGAAACAATTCATTTTCAGCAACAGCTAGAATTATTATTTATTTTTCAATGGATTTTGTATGGTGTGTTTTGGTTAATGGGCCTTATAAAATATAAAAGTGCAAAAGAGGCATATTATAGAAATCCTTTTGAACAAGAAGCGTATACTAACGAACTTAATACTAATTACCTAGAGAATAGAAATCGGTTTTCTTGGTGGAAATACAAAGTATGAAACAGTGGAAGCAATATTTAGAAGAAATCGTCGATCCGGACGATGTTGATATAAAAAACGTATCTATAAAAGATACTCTAGATCCTCTTGTTTGGGAACGAGATAGGTTAAAAAGTTATATTACTAAACATCTTTATAACATTGCAAAAAACTTTTTTAAAAAATTAGAATTAGATTGGAAGCTTGTTGAAGACCTTACTCTGACTGGCTCTTTAGCAAACTACAATTGGTCAAAACATTCTGATATGGATTTACACATAATCGTCAATTATGCGGATATTGATGAGAATACGAAATTAGTAAAAGATTTATTTAAAAACGTAAGCGCCATATGGAATCGGACGCACCGCATCAAAGTTAAGGGTCATGAAGTTGAATTATATATTCAAGATTCACAGGAGCCGCACCACTCAACTGGCGTATACTCTATAAAATATGATCGATGGAACAAAACGCCATCTAGGTATGACCCTGAAATCGATGAAAATAATGTAAGAAAAAAATCTGCAAAATGGATGAATGACATCGATGAAATATATGATTTGTTCGCAGAAAAAGATTTTAAAACAGCTAATCAGCAATCTGAAAGGTTAATGAAAAAATTAAAAAATTTTAGGCAGGGCGGTTTAGAAAAAGGTGGAGAGTATTCAGTAGAAAATTTAGTTTTTAAAGTTCTACGTCGGAATGACTATTTACAGAGACTGTCGAGCTTGAGAATAATGTCGTACGACAGTATGATGTCTGTAAATGGAGGAATTGGAAGTGAAATTATCAAAGTCAATCTTAAAGAAAATAATTAATGAAGAGCTAAGCAATTTTTTAAATGAGGCCCATGCTGGAGAAAAACTGGCTGATTATTGGGCTTCTCGGAGTCCAGAAGAACAGGAAGAAGAGGCAGGAAGGTTGCAACGTGGTGTGGAAAAAAATATGGAGCGGTGGCCTGCAGGTGACGTACGTAGTGAGGTTGAAGATCTGCTAGCTGGTCTAAATGAAGACAAACTTCAAGAAGTGCTTGATTTTGTTAAAGATCTTACAAATGCAGAGGAAGAAGTAGACGAAACGGGATATCACCCTTCGTTTGAAAAGCGTAGACAATCTTGGGGTTCTTAATACTTAATATTATAAAAGGATAAACTTATGAAACTAACAAAAAATATTTTAAAAAAATTAATTAAAGAGGCTATAGAGAGTGACGATATCGACGTCGATTCTGAAGGAGACGTTCCTGGCGTAAGATTTTTAGATCGCGAAGCTTGGAAAATGGCAAAAGGCATTAAAGCAGATCAGACGACTGATGATGATCTAAATATACTTAGGCAAGCATTCCCTGATAAAAATATTGTCGACCCATTCGATGGCGAACAAATAAGAAGAGCAACGCTGGACGCGTCTGAAAGAGACGTAATAGCTCTTGGAAAAGTTGATGAAGAAATTTGGTTTAAATTGGGCGCACCAGAGCCATCCAAAGGCCACCAGTATGGAAAATTAACGTCATCACAATCAGAAGAAGGGAACGAATTAGGGCAACTTGACACAAAAGCCAATTTAGGCGGATACCTATAGGAGAAATTAAAATGAAATTATCAAAATCAATCTTAAAAAAATTAATAATGGAAGAAATTGAATCTCTTTATGAGTGACCTGGAAATCCTCTGGAGTCTCCAGGGGAAGATGTTGTTATGATTGCCGAAGAAGAAGAACTTGGGTGTGAAGCCGCGCTAGCACAAAAATTAATGGAGTCTGGAAGAACAAGAAGCATCGGAATGGCGAGGGCCATGGCGGCAAGCGCATGTCGAAAAGATCCCGAGGCTCATAAAAAATATAAAAGCCGATAGGAGATATAGATATGTGTTTAATTTGCGTTGAATATGAAAAAGAAAAATTAAGCTTGAATGAGGCTTTTAGAAATTTAGAAGAAATGAAAGAGTCAGTCGGTGAAGAACATTACGATAAAACAAAAGACTTTCTTATTGAAGAGGCTATGAATAAACAGTGGGGCCACTTTTATTTTGGACGAGACGTGGATGAATATAGTTTTGAAGATGAAAGTTGGGAAATAACGGGATTTGGAGACTAATGAGCTTTATAAAGAAATGGAAAACGTTTTTAAATGAAGCAGAAGAAGCTGATCCGGGGGCTGAAACAATGCCTCAAGGCCCAGGCGCAAAAAGTAGTGCAATAGAAACAGATGAATATGATTATCCATATGAAGATTATGAAGAAGCCTCTAAAGAAACTCATTTTGGTAAGAATCCCGACAGTTTACAGTGTATAAGAGACCTTCGAAATCCTAAAATAGATGTATTTCCTCCGGATTTTTATAGATGTATGGAGGCTGCAGGGTATAAAAAGATAAATGCAGGATCTTTTAGGGCGGTATTTGAAAATCCTGAAAACCCAGACTTGGTATTAAAAACTGTTGGGCCCGCTGTAGGCCAACATGAACAAAAAAGAAGCATGATAATGAATCAAGAGGAGGCAAAAGCCTCTTATCAGACTGCATCTGATTTAATTCCGAAGGTTTATGATAGCGCAAGAGATTATTTTTGGATATTATCAGAAAAAGTTAAACCTATAACAACTTGGCCTCACATGCAAAATTATTTTCCAGTTTGGAACAATCTCATTTCTGCGGGAGCTTTCAAAAAAGATGATTTTCAAAGCTGGTTTTATACTTTAGTCGACTCGCGAACGACTGGGCGTAAAGATGATAAAGAATTAGCTTTTAATAAGTTGAGAAAAAATTCAACTAATATAGAAGCACAAGGAAAAACTGATGATGAACTCTGGGAATTAGTAGAAAAGTTATTCAATAAGTCTATGTTTGCAAAGATTAGAGACCTTCTGTCGCAATTTAAGCTTCCTGCGTGGGACATCAGGCCGCATAATGTTGGATATGTTATCAGAAATGGTAGATCGCAGTTTGTTATACTAGATCCTGGGTTTGGGCTCGGTCAAGAGACTGGTACAGTTGCGGACTCACCCTCAAAAGAGTGGAGTGATAAGGGCTTTGATGATTTGCATGCATTTTCAGACATTTTTAAAGACGATATAGCAAAAACATGGCATCCAGAGAAGAAAGGTTTAGCTACAACGGGCATAAAAGAGAATTTAAACAAAAATTGGCAATTATTTCTTGAAAATAAGGGCCCGCAAGACTTTTTATATGATATTACTCGATCATCAGATAATATTACCATCACTTTGCTCGGTTCAGAGACAAAAGAGCCCGTAGAAAGCAAGAAAGAGGACACAAATGCTTATATTTCCATGGAAAAGCGTACAGAAGTGCCAAATTGGGAGGTTTCATGGTCTTCTTCGCCTCTTGAGAGCGAAGGAGTGGGTACAATCATGTATTTAATGGCTTTAGAGCTAACTGAAGAGGGGCTATCACCCGATTCTTATGAAACTAGCCCCGATGCACTTCGAATTTGGAACAAATTCATGAAAAAGAACGAATATGGGGTCGAAAAAGAGCTAAAAGACGGCCATGAAGGCCAAGATGAAGAAGATCCGTTCAATTTCGTGTTTTTTAAGCCAAAAAGTGGTATTTTAGACCAATTTTCGGACAAAATCACTCAAAAAGAGGCAAAAAGTGAAGAAAAAGACGAATTTGACCCCGAAAAGGAGGAAAAAGTCGAACATTTTGACCCAGAACAGTTTAATTGGGAAGATTTAGACGATATTGACGAGTTATATGAGCAATTAACCAAAGATGGGGACACAAATGAAGTCTCAAAAGTGATAATTGCGGATGATGGTGGCAAAATATTGATTTTAAAGCGCTCAGATGGACGAAATGATTGGGATTTGCCCGGTGGTCACCTTAAAAAGGGCGAAAATCCTGCGGTGGGCGCCCATAGAGAGACAAAAGAAGAGACGAATCTTGATATTTCAGGCTTAAAGCCTCTAAATACGCACAAAAACACCCACTTTTTCAAATGTGGGGCCCCACAAGGCGAAATTTCACTGCAGCCAGACGAACATATTGATTTTAAGTGGATTAATCCCAAAGAAATCGGTCAGTATAGCATTAGAAACTCTTTAAAAGACGCTATTTTAAGCGCAATTGGCCTCTTTAATGAACAAACGGAGCCATATCAGAGGTTTTCTAGGGGTACATTTAGAAAATTTATCACAAAACTTGCAAAACAGGGACCGAATAAGTATAATGTAGGTGGAAAAATGAAAAAAGCAACCGCAAAACACCTAAAAAGTGGCCCTCCAGGGGGCTAATAACTAATTATTTAGAGGGAGAAAACCTAATATGCCTCTTTTACCTAATATTTCACCAGAATTAATCGATTTTTTAATTAAAAAAGAGAAAAAAGAGCAGCTTGAAAGGCCTTTTTTGCAAATTCCAGCCCCAAATATAGCTATTTTACCCCCTAAAAAAGCCGAAAACTACCCAGAAAATGAAGAAAATGGGGTTATTATAATAGACATTTAAGTACTTAAAAAAATATAATAATAGCCAATACAAAGTTAAATGAATAAAAAAGGCATAATGTAAGGAAAAATACTATTTATTTACAAGCATATCGTTTTTGTACATAGGAGATTCATAATGAGACTAACAAAAAGCACTATACAGCAATACATTAAAGAAGAATTGCAAAAGGTTCTTTTAGAACAAGGAAGAACACCACAAGATATTCAAAAAGACTTAGATCATGCTATTAAAACATATAATTTTTGGGGCACAAAAGATAAAAACAGCCAAGAATTTAAAAATGCAGACGCCGCAATAAAGAAATTTCGCAAAGAAAAACAAGAGGCACAAACAAGAGCTAGCAAGGAGCCATCGGGGGCGCCCGCAGGCGGTTGGGGCGATAGAAGTCCGCAGAATGTACAAAAAGATTTAGATCATGCTATTAAAACATATAATTTTTGGGGCACAAAAGATAAAAACAGCCAAGAATTTAAAAATGCAGCTGCAGCAGTAAAGAAATTTCGCAATGAAAAAGCAGGCATGGCAGGACAGATTGCAACTCGCAAGAAAAGCGGATCAGTAACACAATCCGAATATGACCGAATGCATGGTCCTGGTGCGGCTCAAAAAGCACAGGATGCTGATATCGCGGCTGGTGGCGACGGATGGGCGAAGGGCCAGGGCCCTTGCGGGGACGGTACACAAATAGGGACGAATCCCGATGGATCTCCAATATGTTCAGGAGGAGAGCCGCAGACCCAATCAATGAGGAATGAGCCGAAGCCAGAACGTTTTGAAGGAATGTCGACTCCATATTTAGAAAAGAGAGGCTGGAAATGGAATCCGCAGACTGGTGACTTTGAGCATGCCACAAAAGGCCCAAGCCTTAAAGATTTTGTTGCAAAATATAGAAGAGGGAAGAAGGGAAGGAAGAAAAAAGAATATCCAACTAGCGGCCCAAAAGGGGGCTTGGCCGCATCTGGGGCTGAGCGCGCTAGAAGAGAAGGTCGCACTGCAGTAGTTCAAAACGAAAGAAATAAATTAGAAGTAGCTAAAATAAAAGAATTGGATGGTAAAATTGGTGAGGCATTTAGATTAATTAACACAAAAGAAGACCAAGGCGATAAAGAAACTGCACGTGCCGTCAGAAAACAAGTTAAAAAACTACAAAGACAAAAACGAAGATTAGTGCGAAAAGCCAATAGCAAATAATAACGTTATGAAATTAATTCTCGAAAACTTTCGACAATATCTAAAAGAAATTAGAAATCGTTGGGAATTTGATATATTAGTTCGTTTGGATAAAGACGCAAACCTCTACGCAGATATATTTGAAAAAATTCGCGCCATCCCTGGCGTGACGATTGTTAAAACCGAAGAAAAACAAAGAAACATTTCTGCAACTCAAAAAGCAGCAGTATTAGAGATTAAATGTATTGTTGGAGACACAGGAATGGGCAATTATGCACTTTTTCTAAAAAAACAGTTAGCTAAAATAAAAGACGAAGAGGGAGATAGAATTTTAGGCGTTAAATTCGCTAGACCTCCGGAAGATATCTCATAAAAATAAAAAACAATTGCTTTTTATGGTAAACTGTTAATAGTTACTATTAGGGGGTGATTATGTGACATCGTTGCGTCAAATAATCACACTATTTGTTCTAATTAGTGTGACAGCATGCAGCAACAATAAACAAGGGGCTTCTTTACCCCAAGACAAACCAGACATTTACCCCATTCAAGATATAACAGAAGATACAAGCGAAACTAAAGATATAGAAGAAATTGAAGAAGATACATATTCAATTTGGACAGATCCATGCGTTAAGTGTGATTGGTATTTTTGTGGCAATTTAGATGTTGTGTGGCAAAAACAAATTTGTATTAATACATGTGAAGATCCCAATACAGTTGTTTATGAAGGCGTATGCGAAGAACATTTAGAATGCAATCCTGCGCAGCTAGTGTTAGAAGCAGCAATTCCCTGTATTACAGAAGACGGATATCCAGGTACTAAAGACAAATTATGTAATAAAGGCCAGATCCAATATACAGATTGTAAAACAAGCTGTTTTGAGGAGATCTGCGACCTCTTAGACAACGATTGCGACGGAGACATCGATGAGGGTGTTAAGAACGCTTGTGGGGCTTGTGGAGACGTCCCAGAGGAGGTTTGTGATCATGTAGATAACAACTGTGACGGCCAAATCGATGAGGGCTTGTTAAATGTCTGTGGGGAGTGTGGAGATGACCCAATAGAAATATGTGATTATATTGATAACAATTGTGACGGTAACATCGATGAGGGTGTAGCAAATGCTTGTGGTGGGTGCGGGAAAGAACCAGAAGAAATTTGTAATGGCCTAGACGATGATTGTGATGGCCAGGTTGATGAAGGTCAATTAAATGCATGTGGCGTGTGTGGGCCTCTCGATGACGAAATATGCGATGGTATTGATAATGATTGCAATGGTTTAACTGACGAGGATCTAATAGACAAATGTTCTACAGACTGTGAAGAAAATCTACAATATTGTGTAGGTGGCCAATGGATATGCACAGCAAAGCAGCCAAAATTAGAAGTTTGTAACGGCTTGGATGACGATTGCGATGGGTTAGCAGATGAAGGTCTAGACTGTCTCTGTACAATAAACGATATCGGCGTTTTAATGCCGTGTAAGGAAAAGCCGCTGGTTTGTGGAGAGGGGTATAAAACCTGTGAGTGTGCAGACCCAAGCGATCCAACATGCGCAGATTTACAACTAAGTGAATGTATGGCCGTTTGTCACTGGCTTCCACAAACTATACCGCCAGGATCTACTTGTGATAAATATCTTGGAGAAATCAAACCAGAAGAATGTAACAACCATGATGATAATTGCAATGATTTAGTAGATGAAAACTTATTAGCAAATTGTTATAGTGGGCCTCCGGAAACAATGTTAGTTGGCATATGCCTACCAGGAGAAATGACCTGTTTAGAAGGCAAGTGGGGAAATTATGATGACAATGGTGTGTTTGTTAAAAAGCTTTGTTTAGGAGAGGTTACTCCGCAGCCAGAAGACATATGCAACGGTACAGATACAAATTGTGATGGCAAAATAGACGAAGATAAAGAATTGGAACCAACCGATATTCTTCTTATTGTAGACTTATCTGGATCCATGTATGAAGAGATTAACGCTGTAACAACCGCATTAAATCAATTTGCCACTCACTATAGCGACTCTGACGTTATAAAGTGGGGCTTAATATTCACTGCATCTTGGGGCCCAACAGGAGAACAAGTTGTATTGGCTACAGATTTAGTAGATTTCGAAACGTTTATGACCATATTTCAAAGTACGGGCTTTACGCTTAATGGTGGCGAAGAACAAAATTATGATGCTATTTATATGGCAATTCATAATCTTGTTGGTGCGGGATCTTTGCCTTATGAGCTTTCAGACTTAACATGGGCTAGCCCGTGGGGATGGTCAACGCCTGCAGAATCAATTCCACCAAAAGACACTTGGAGTATTAGCTGGCGAGAAGATGCGAAGCATGTTATTATTCTTTTTTCAGACGAAGAAGGGCAAACATACCTAGAACCAAATATCACAGAGACTATACTAGTTGATATGATTAATGCAGCAGATGAGTTGGCAGTTTATGCATTTACTGCCCAGTGGCTAATAGATGCAGGCGCATTAGATAATTATGTTGCACTTACTGAGGCTGGAATGAAAGGTAAAGCCTATTATCTTACAATGAAGGCCATAGAAATGTACAACAATTTATTAGAAATTCTTGATGAAACCGCATGCGGCGGAAAATCGGCAACTCCATGAAATATGGCGTTATAATTAGTTTTATAATTATTGCTATATTTGTTGGCTGCGAAATTGAAGAAGAAATGAACAAGGCTGCTGATAGGTGTGAAGATAAAATTTCAAAAGTGCTGGAAAACGTTGAGGACGTGTGTCTAACCAAAGAAGAGATACTAGAACTTATCCATTCTATTAAAGATGAAACCGATGCGCCAGACGGAGCCATTTGTGGCGAAGATTAGTGGGATTTTTATTTTGTAAACTTGGGTATTTAGGCGCCTTCATAGTTATATTCTTGGTGTTCCTAATTCTTTGGTATTTTTTGAAAGATTACTAACTATTTATTTCACTAGTATGGAAAAAAATATGAAATTATTATTTGAAAATTGGCGACAGTATATAAATGAAGATGTGATTGATTTAGCATCTAGACGACAAAGCAGCGAAAAAGAGTTTGTTTTTAACGCAGATGAGCTTAGCTCTCTTAATAATTCAATTGCTAAGATTGTAGATGCTGCTAAACAAGTACTTGGCGCCGATGGAGAAACTCCCTATCTACAGCCAGATTCTCTAGAACAAATTGAATTAGCAGAGCCACTAAGAATGGTGGCAGAACAAACAGATGAAGAACTTGGCATTACGCCTTTTCAGTCATCACAAGCTAGCCCAAAACAAATGGCGCTTAGGAAACAATATTATGGCCCCGAAGGTGAGTTAACTAAAGGTGGCCCAAAAGCAGTTAGAGGCTTAGAAAAAGGCCTTGGGCAAATGTCTGCTGAAGAGTTTGAAGAGACAGGATATGTTATTAAAGTCCCTCAAAGTGTTTTGGCGGATTTTAGGCAATTAGTTGAAAGTACAAAGAAAACTGCCGGTTTATATGAAGAGGCTAGAGATTGGTATCACAACATTCGTGGGCTTCTTGATAGAGAGGCGGAGAACGACCGTGACGCCGCTTTACTAGGCCTTTTGATTGCTACCTACTCTCCACGCGCTAAGTTCGCTCTAAACCTCGCTGAAGCCGTTTTTATGTATAAGGCTATACAAAGAGACGCAGAGGAAAAACCAGAACGACTTAAGCAATATCTTGAAACATTTCCTGGCGCGGAAAGAAGAGAGCCTGGAGAATTTAGAGGATTTACTGGGGCTCATAAAGTTCCGAATTTTTCTTTAAATCTTATAGCTCCTAATTTAGCTGGTGAAAGAGATGAGTTGGGAAATGTAGTTTATAATGATCTTTATGAATGGAATTCTACAATTGACACTTGGATGATTGATGCTTTTTATCCCTCGCTAAGAAAAGCCTCCACAGCAAAAGAATGGGACGCAATTAAGGGAAAATTAATGTCTAATGTTGTTTCTTATCGATATATGGCACGATTGGTTGCGCAAGAAGCTAAAAATTTAAATATTTTACCTCACGAGCTTCAAGCTTTAATTTGGGTTGCATCGCAGATTCGTCAAACCGGCGAAGCAGGATTAGGCGTTACAACTCAATTTGCTTTTGATCAAATCAGAGAGTCTATTACAAACATTGCAGAAATTAATAAAGATTTAGTGATTCTCAAGGCCTTAGAAGAGAAAGATTGGCTTGGCACCATTATTAGCACAATTGATGATAAGGGGTTTGAGGAGGCTGCAAAATTTCTTTTAGGAATAAAGGATGAAAAAGGCAAAATAACCACACCAGGAATTAGAAGTATTACTGCTAGCGGAAAGAAGGGCTCAGCATTTGAATACTTCCCCGCCCCAGAGAAAATTCAGAAGTCAAAGAAGACTAAAGGGTCAAAAGGACCAAAAGAGCCAGCAAAAGAAAAAGCGCTGGCGCCATTTCAAGACCCGCAATATGAAGATTTGAATGCGCATTATGTAATGAATGG
>TARA_R110000824_G_scaffold117171_6_pt1 | contig 16213 bp, 16 predicted proteins | sample TARA_R110000824 | Tara Oceans TARA_R110000824 (sample SAMEA4397747) | marine metagenome | biome: Polar Biome; feature: [MES] marine water layer (ENVO:01000295) within the mesopelagic zone...; material: water (ENVO:00002006), including particulate matter (ENVO:01000060) such...
GGGTGATTTCCTCCCGAAGCCCCCATTTCATCAAGGTTTTTCGGCGTGAATAACTACCCCCCCGTTATTGCCGGAAGTTTTGTTATTGGTTTTGGCTTGCGTTCTCAAAATATATTATTCACTTTCAAAGCATGGATGGAATGAGCGAAGACGAGGTGATGGACTATATTGATCCGCGGTGTAAGGAAATATTCGATGCGTACTTGTTGGTGGGCTACAAAGCCGATGATCATGAGGTAGCTCTCATTGGAGACTTGGGCCACCCCAAGGTGTACCCGGAGTTACACCGCAAGTTGCGACCGATATACGATGAGGCAAAAAAGCTTCAATACCGGGAGAATCATGCGAAGAATACGTAAAGGATGGACTGTATTTGATGAATTTCCTCCGATATTCGTCAGAATACTAGCCAGAGAAAAGGTCATCCCTAACCAAAAGGCGACCTCCGCTGTGCGAGTTCTTAGCGATGAGGAAATTTCCATTCGATCGGGACTGACCCCAGATCAGGTTGACTCGATTTCACAGAAGCACGATTGGGAAACTGTTCCCGTCGGCACCGCCCGCCTGTTTTGCCTTGGCTGCAATTTTGATATGTTCGACTGGAGGGTCAGGAATTCCGCATTTGCATTAGCGAAGGGTGGATCGTTTGCTTATTTGAGGTCATCTCCCGAGTGGAAGTCAAAGTACATGCCTCTACTAAAAGAGTACTTCAATGGGCAGACGAGCAAAGATTCCAACTGAGGACATTGGTCGCCTGATGGCGAAGCACGAGGGAAACTATCGGGCTGTCGCGGATGAGTTGGGCATGAAGCGTACCGCCGTTCTCGAAAGAGTTCGTCGCGATCCAAAGCTTAGAGCGATCTGGATCACCCCGGGGAACGAGGGACATCAACCGGACGAGATTGATCTGATGGTGAGAAAAGACCCACCGCCACCCCCGTCCCCGGACCGTTTGATTTCAGCAGTAAACAAGAATGGTCGCGAAGCCTTCATGGAAGATATAGTCTCCATGTTGAAAGACCCGAACAATGCCGAAAAGCTGAAAATATTCGAGTCTTTCGATTCTTCGGTGGGTCAGATGCTCGGCGAGGCGATGAAGCTAACGCAAAAGCTTGCCATTCGACAGAATATTAGCCTTTTCGAAATAGCTGAAAAACTGAGGGATGATATTTCTTCCGGTAAACTCGAACCCGAACATGAGATTCTTCTGACGCGATTATATATAAGTGCCACGGAACAGCAGGGTAAGTTCATGGATCGCGTGATGCACGCTCTTGATCTGATGCTAAAAATGACCGAACGGGAGACGGGCACAAAATCCAAGAAGCCAGGATTTAAGCCACTAAAAGAGATGAAAGATGTCTAGTTGCGATAAGATCACCAGCATACGAAAGGATGAACTGGATGTTCCCGATATATGCGACGCGGGACTTTTGGCGGACTGGAAGCAGTTCGAGGATGATTTCGGCAACCCCAACGATGAAGAGCACCCATGGAAGCTCAAATACCTCGTAGCACTGGCTTTCTGCAAGGGATGGGAGTTTTCGTACAAGAGGTGTGTAGCCCGCGTCGATTGTCCGCTCGCTAACTTGCCTGATGAAGCTTAAGGAAGTCGATACCGACAGCCTCCTTAAGAGGTTGGATGCGGTGGAAAATGAGTCAGTTGACGCCGAACCATGGACTCCGTCATTATCCGGAACCCAGCAGGACCTTTTCGATTCTCCCGCAAAATACATTTTAGCCTATGGGGAGCGGGCATCTGGTAAGACTTTCGTTCTTGGTGGGCATAAGTTGGTTAGACACTGCTATGAGGGTTTTAACGCTTTGGCGCTAATAATTGTGGGGGTGAAATCCCAAGCGACCCAAGGGGGCGTATGGCACAAGTTGTTGACGGAAATACTACCCGAATGGAAGGATGGTTTGGGGGTTGAATATACGGAGCAAAAGTTAGACCTGCAGAAGCAACCATTCATCGACATAGGGAATCGCTACGGGGGATGGTCTAGGATTAGTCTTATGAGCGCACCCTTTGGGAGTATTCTGGTGGACAGAATCAAGGGATATGAACCCAGTTATGTGTTTATAGACGAGCTTACCAATTTAGACTCGCCTGCTTATTTCGATGCAGTCGTGCAGCAACTTGGTCGTCGGCAAGGAATCACGGGTTGCCAGCAGTATACCTCGGCTTGTAACCCCTCGGGGCCAAGTTCTTGGGTTTATAAGCGATTCTTCGAGTCGCCCCTGAGCGAGGACGGCGAGTGGAACAAGGACTATGCAACCGTGCACGTAAAGATAAAGGAGAACATCAAGAATCTTCCCGAGGGTTATTACAGTCGAGTCATTGAGGCGGTTTCCAATGACCCGATCGAGGCAAAACGGATGCTTGAGGGAGAGTGGATTGATCGCCCTGCGGGAAACAGCATCTTCGCCCCATATTTCAATCAAAACCTCCACGTGGCGGGGGATGCCCGAAAGGGAATAGTTCCCAATCCAGACTTTCCCTGTATACTGGGCTGGGACCCCGGCGCGGTAAACAACGCGATCATATTCCTGCAATGCCTAGTGGGAGCGGAAAAATCTCTTTGGACGGTATTTGATGAATTTGTCTCCGTGAACAAAAAACTACCCTACACCACGATCATTCCCCTGCTTTACCGCAAGATGCGTTCGTGGGAGCACAAGGTCGGGAAATCATTAAAGTGGGTGCACGTGTCCGATAATTCGGCCTTCAATCAATACCGAGCCAAAACCGGCTCATACGACGTAAAGGACATAGAGGAGATTTCTCGTGCAAAGTGCGGATTGTTCGACATGGAGCCGATCCGCATGAGGGCGGCGCCGAAGTTTAGCGGAAGCGTCGCCGGTCGAGTCCGTCTTTTGATTTCGAAATTAACATCCGAAGAGATTATGATTTCGGCTCAATGCACGGACATATTGAAAATGCTGAGAAACTTGACGAGCGAGAAGCCGAGGGACGGGAAATATGACCCCAACCTAGAGTTGAGGCCCCAAAGAAGCGTTTATCTTCATAGTTTCGATGCCCTGACCTACCCACTCATGTACTTCGACGTGGGGGTCGGAACGCCCTCCGTAACTACGGCGGATTCGCAAATAATAGAAATTAACGCTTGACCTTTCTTTTGATACCCAAAATATTAGGCAACATAATGCAAGATGTACTACAAATAGCTTTGGAGGACTCAGACATCGGTGAATTGTTCGAGGGAGTGGCCGCTGGTTCCAAGATTACAATAACGCTTGATGTCACTGTAAGTGAAATCGACGAAGAGCGCGTTCACGCGACAGTCGACAACGTACATGAGGACATAACCACCATATCGGACGAAGCTGACGTTGAGCTGGATGAGCCTGACGATGACCCAGACGAAGAAACAGCCGCCGAAGCCGCATACGACGAGGAGTAACCCCCTCAGGACTTCGACGCCGGCGAGTACGCATATAGACATACACTACGCGAAACTGGAACTGCTAAAGAGATGGGACAGAAGCAGGATAGAGCGTTTGTGTGGATACCTGAAAATTTCGCAGTCGGAGCTTGCGAGCATGATTGCGGTTTCACACAACCGATTCGAGGGGTACCTGAAGCGCGGCATAATGGCAGGCCCGGCGGCACTGTTGCTAACCGTAATGGAAAGTCGCTATCTTTCGGGCAAGGCGCCCGATGTAATTCCAAACATATTTAATTTCCATGGTACATCCGGATGTCCTAAAGAAAACGAACACGACGCAAGCGAGACTGCGTGAGGTATTTACCGCGAAGGACGGTAAGGACTTGCAGGTTCGTGAAAAGCTTCAGGATTTAATACAATCGCGTGTACACGAGGGGATTTATCACTCATGCAAGCGCCACAGCCTGTATCTCGCCGTGGACTTAGCGTGGGATAGTCTGCCGATAAATAAATTCACGATACCTCTCCTGCAGTATGCCCAAGGAAAAATAAACATCGAGACATGCTCTCAGAAGTTAGAGTCGATCGACCCTAATCTTACACAGCAGTTCTGTGAGTATAACGACGAGGGCAAGATAAAGGACATCAACCTCATGAGGCTGTACGAGGTGAACGTCAGCTTGATTCGTTCTTATGTTACTCGCCGGGTGGCGGCGCAGGTGAGCAGGTTTAGCAATATGTATCCGTATTTCCGCTACCAGCCCCGCGGCACGGACACGCAAAGTAAGATTCGAGCGGAAGTTCTTTCCCAGAGGGTGGAGATAATGACCGAGCAATTTGATTACCGGCATCTGTACGAGCAAGTAATAAGACACATGTTCATGTATGGGTACTCAGTTTTATTTCCTTCGGAGGCTTGGACGCGCGAGGTTCACTGGCGTTTAACCAAGGGCATAACAGGGGAGGAAGAGCTAGAGGCTTTCGTTGAGCGAGAAGGGGTGTGCTTCATCAACCCGCATCCTACTAGAATAATTTGGGATAACTCTGCTCCGTTGCATAACATTAACTCCAACCTCGGCCCCAGCTGGATCGGCTATTGGGATATAGTTAGATACTCGGACGTTCGGGATAACCCCGAGTACTGGAACATGAATGAAATCGTATACACCAACTCCCTCCATGGGCTGGTGAACACGTACAAGGACTTCTTTGCATCGTACTATGACCCGACGACCATGAGTTTCCCCAAGACGGGAGATGATTATGCATTCCAGAATGAGCGCACATCCCAGACTGGCGTTTACGCCGCGGAAGAACGCGATAAATCAATGTTCTTGTCCACGATCTTCATGAGGCTAAACCCCAAGGCGGAAAAGCTTGGGGATTATCCATACGAGTGTTGGCTCAAGCTAGTTGTCGCGAGTGACGAAACCGTCATTCATGCCGAGTGGATGCCGTCATTACCCGCAATTTATGGGGGCATGAACCAGAATGACGACCGCATGGCGAATCCGTCAATGGCTCATGACTTGATGCCGTACCAGGATCAAATGAACAACATTACTTACGCTATGCTTCATCAGATGAAGGTCAGTATGTTTAAGATTCTGGCGATTGATCAGGACGCCCTTGACGAGGACACCAAAGAATACCTGAAGGCCAGCCTAGAGGAAGATACTTTTTATCAGAAACCCAAGGCGTTGTTTTACAGTGGAGCGAAAGCTGCGGACTTAGGAATAGACGCTGCCAACTTCATTTCAGTGGTTGATGTGTCCAAGGAGTTGTCTCAGGGAATCAACCAGAGCCTGCAGGCTTTGTTCCAGCTCCTCAATTTAGTCGAAAGATTGATGATCCTGTCCCCCCAAGAGCTTGGTCAACCCGCAGAGCGTGAGATTTCCGCCACGGAAGTAAGCGAAATCGCTAACTCCACCAACACTATCTATACGTTCATCAGTGAGGGCATAGATGATATGCGGGCTGCAATGAAGAAGATGCTCTACGAACACTTGGTTGGATGTTCGACCACGGAATTCAATGTGCCAATCAAGGGTAGATTCAAGGCGGATAGCGTCCGAGCCGCCGGTCTTGACGTGGACGACTCCGGTGATCAGGACGAACTTCCCAAGGGGAGAAACATTATAGGATTCCCCACCAACTTGGTGCATGAGTATTTATTTAGCAGTCGAGACGGTGGTGAGCGCCAGCGCGACACGCAATCCGCGCAAACTTTGGCTCAACTCTTCCAACAGGTCATTGCAATGCCCGACATGGCAAAGCAACTTGGCAAGGAGAGAGTATTTCAGATACTAAACGAAATTTTCAGAATGTCAGGTGCGGGTTATGACTTGCGCCTTGAGGTTGATGAGGCCGACGAAGACATGGACATGGACATGGATCAACAGCAGTTCATAACCGAAATGAAGGAAAAGTGGCCGCAGGTGGAACAGGTTCTTCAGCAACTTGTGATGTCGATGCAGAAGCAACAACCGCAGCTTCCGCCGGATGGTGGTGGTGGTGGTGGTGGCGAAATGCCCGCTCTTCCACCGGGCGCTCCGGCGATGCCACCGGGCGCTCCGGCGATGCCTCCGGGTGCCCCGGCGATGCCTCCGGGCGCCGCAATGCCTCCGGGTATGTAATTTATGAGTGAAGAAGAAGTAAGTACTGAGGTGGCTCCAACCGAGCCTGAAGCAGAAACGCAGGAAGGGTCCGGCAATCCGGTCTTTGACGCTCTTTTTAAGACCGTGGAGTCTGAGCCTGAGTTTGAGCCGGATGAGCTGGAGCACGAGCCTCCGCGAATGACCTCCCTTCATGCGACCCTGCATGAAATAGAAAACGAAACCCCTGAGGAGGGGCAACCGGAAGAGCCTGTCGAATCCGGCTCCACCGACAATGCCACAGTGGTTGACTCCCCAAAACCAAAGGTTGGCGTAAAGCGTAAAGTTGTCGATCCGGAGTTCAAGTCACCGCGACAACGCCGCATGGTCGCCGCCCCCCCGCAAGTAGACCCATTTGAGGCCGAGTTGAACGATGAGGAGAAAGGCCGATTGGAGTTGGCTCGGTGGGCTGCAGGGAACGTCAAAGACCAAAAGGAACTTCCCAAGCAGTACATGAACTTCTTCAAGGAGCATAAGAAGTACATTGGCGAAAGACTTCAAGTTGACCCTGACCACGACCTTTCCAACGACGAGGACTACAAGAGATTTGTCGAGTCCAAGCGTCCAAGAATAAACGTCAAGCAACTGGAGACGGAGCGACTGACGAGGAATGCCGAGGATCGCGCGCTTCAACGGATGGCTCCCGAAATCAAAAGACTACAGAGGGAACAGGTAAAAACTCGCAATGCGCCTCTTGCCTCGGAAGGGATGAGCGCCGCGAAGAAGCTGATGGAGGAAGCCGTGCCCGAAGAAATGAGGAAATCGTTGTCCACCAATCCCGAAGAGTACTCGGCCAAGAATCCATTTGAGGTAAACATCGTAAATCAGACGATTTCAAACGGACTTGTTCTCTCTCAGGCATTCAATGACATATTATATGAAATGGATGACTACAATGAGCAGAATCCGACCCACAAGGCATTGAGTGAATTTATAGATGAGGAGCAAACTCGCTTCATTCAAACCGGAAGAACCAAGAGAAATGGGAAAACTTTCGTGAGAAGAGAGCGTTTTCCCAGTGTCCCCGAGGGGGAGCAAGAGCAATATTACACTTTTACGGACGCCGACGTATTGAGACTGCTTGCCACTAGAACCAAGGAACACGTGGACAATCAACTCACGAACTTGCGCTCGCAGTTCGATCAGGCAGGTTACAAGAGGGATGGAATTCCCACTGAAACTCCGCGCGCTCAGATTCCGCAACCTGTTACTGCCCAGCAGGGTATGAATAGACCAATCCAGCCTAAGCAAAGCGCGGGAACGGCTATGCCGAGCGCGGCGGATGGCACCCCGGAGAAGTCAACCTTGTTCAGCCTCCTGGGTTTGTGATTATCAAAAACCCCTTTTGGTAATCCATTAGGAGGGTCGGTTTGTTGGAAATCCGATAAATTCCAACAAAATCCCCGGAAGTTTCTTTTTTCCGCGTGATACTGCTATTTTGGGTTTGTTACCTAATTTTAATAACAAATCCAGAATACTATGGCTCATCAAGCGACACACTCTTCTCTACCCGACCCTACGGCATCGGGGGCTAGTACTTTAATTCCCGGTGGCGGCTCAGGCTATGACCACCTTCCGCGTATAATAAAAGTGGACGACAGCACGGGCTGTACTTTAACTAACGCAAGCATCAAGGGTTTGACTCCCCGCGAGTTCGAGGATTTGTCCAACAAGGAAACGGATTTGGCGCGAGTTATAGCTAGTGCCGCCGAAGCAAAGATTTTGGGAGTTGAAGAACGCGGACTTACTGCGCTTCTCACCTCTTCCGTTCAGAACATCAAACCTCTGATCAACAAACAAAACATTGCCGAACAGTCGATCATCTTGCCTTACATCCAACGCCGTCAGCGCAGTGTGATGAACGCGAACTATTTCGCGATCGAGGCAGGTGAAGCCGTTCCGGCCAGCGGCAACCTGACGATGTCAGGCGTCAATTCAGCCACCATCGCCGCACCTTATGAAGGCGCTCAAACTCGCCTCGGAACTGGCGGACAAGGAGCATTCACCGGAACTCATGCCTTAAACGGCGACTGGTGCGTAAAGGTCAACTTGGGTGGCTCCGACTGGGGAACACCACTCGAGAACATCGAGCGTTATTTTCTTCCCGGTTCTTACGTCATAGTAAACACTTGGGACAGCTCCAACCTTCCCATTGAATCTCAGTTCATGATCCAGGGCACGGCAAATGCCACTGACGGTACCATTGCCAAGGCGATATTGACTCTTCGCCCAACCGGTGCGTCCGTCCCTCACGGCGCTTGGAGCACCAGTGGTTCATACGCCGGCCAGTACCAGCCAACTGCTGGTGTGTTGCAGACCATTGCGAACAACGTGAACGACTACGAAGCCTGGTGTCGCAACCAGCCTACCGACCTTTCGGTTCGTTTGCTCGTCAACTGGTTGCAGACTTCCCGCGAATCCCGCGAGGTCAACGAGCAGTACAAGGAAACTCTTCAATCCATCATGAGCGGCAAGGTGAATCCTTACCTTAGCTCAATGGTGTATCAACCGCTCGCCGAACAGAATAAGCAGGCCGCTAAACAATCTCAGGATCAGTGGACACGGGCTTGCTGGTACAACCAAGCGTTGAATACCGCTCAGAAGCCGGAAACTTACATGAGTCTTCCATCGGTTCACGACCCGGAGGACAGCGGATGCACATTGGAGTACAAGGCTCAGGCTCTCGGAATCAAGTCCCTCCTCAGGGAGGCAGGTCGAATAAAAGGCGGGAATGCAGGAACTCCCGGAGGCGCGCTCGATCTGGATGCATTATTCACCGACCTTTACTACCTGAAGCGCAACCGCGAGCAGGACGGCAGCACGGTTTCCGTAATCGACGCCATGACCGACCGCATGACTTCAGTGAGAATCTTCGAGGCCATGAACAAGTACTATAGCCAGCGCTACGGTTGGGAAGTCCATCGGAGCGCACAGATTGGCCAAAAGATCGTCCATAACGGAATCATATTGTTCAACTACAACATTTATGATCTACCCGACCTCGGATGCCAGTTCGCAGTTTTCCACGATCCTATGTTTGACGACCTGCTCAACGTTGGCGCGCACTTCGCAATCGGAGGCGCAACGGCGCAGAACAAGATGGGTCTGGACTCCTCCTCCGCCGCCGAGACAGTATTCTCGGGTAGTGACCTTACTGCGTTCCAAGCTACGAATCGGACTCTCTGGCTCGTTGATTGGAGTGACGTCAAGATCGGCATCGCCGGTACGAACAGCGTTACTCGCGACCAACCGCATCCCGAGATAGACAAGCTTTACAGTTGCCGTATGGATTCCGTGAAACGGACTTTCAACTTGCGCTCCACCAAGTGGACAACGCTCCTTGATCGCCCGCACCGCCACTTGATTATCGAGAACTTCTCGCATGAAGTTACGGTAACCGCAGGCAGCGGCACCGGGTCCTCCATCACGGTTTAATCGTTTTCCATCACACTCATATCTATGTGAACCGGGAGGCGACCCAGCGTTGCCTCCCGGCTTTGCATTAACACAAAAGAGAATATGTACGTATTATTTAAGACACTTTATGCGGACTACGGGGGATTCAAGGCATTCGCGCCGGTATTAGTCGGCAGTCAGTGGAAAGCTTTCGCCGAGGTGGATGCCAAGGTAGGCAAGGAATTGGTGGAGAAATATCCATTATGCGAAGAGATTACTCCGGAGGTATACGCTGAACTCAAAAAAAAACTGGGGGGGGAGGAAATAGCCTACAGGCAGTTTCGGACTCGTCAGGCGGACGCTTCAAGAAACCCAAATGCGGTTTATGCGGAGGCTAAGCCTGCAGAACCCGCCCCACCATCCGACCCGAAGGAACTACTTCAGGTGGAGGAAGTGCAGGTGGAACGACTGTTGGAGGAAGCTCCCGCTCCCAAACCAAAAGCCAAGGCCAAGAAGGCCAAGGCGCCAAAAACAGAGGAGAAGTGATGGATCATCACTTTGCAACTGGACTTCTAGGTGCAGTGGCATCTTGGGGTTTGGTCGACGTTCACCTTGCCGCCGCCACCACCGCCGCAATCCTGACCTGCGTGTACATGGGGGTCGCAATCTACAGGAAGTTCAAATGAATACCGTCCGACAAGAAGCTGCGGTAAGTGGTCGCAAGACTTCCACTCATGATTTAAGTCCATCTATCGGGGTCAATGCGGACAACCACCTGCTGGTGGCGTCTCGACCAACCAATTTCGGCGTATTTAGCGTTAGTGGATCAGGTTATCTGCCCACACGGGCGGCTCGCTGGTTCAGGGTGACCAACGCCACAAGCGGAAATCTTACCGTCACGCAAAGAACCCCCCTCTTTCATAGGGGATTCGACGGAGTGGATCATCAGCTAACTTTGGACTCCCAGACGATCACGGTGACGGCAGAGAGCGCGGTGACTCCCGACGGCGAGTCCAATGCGATAAGAATCATTCATAATGCGGCTAATTCGGCGTACGCGGAAGTACCGTTTGGATTTCGCGAAGGGCACGTAGCGACCTGCTACTTTAAGAATATCGCGACAACTGCAGACATTTCCCCACTTGGGCTGTATTCCAATTGGGAGGACATCGACATCAATCATCCGGCGATTGCCTTGCAACTTACCTCTGCGGGAGATTTCGCCTTTAAGGTGGGAAGCGCATCCAACGTGGCGTCTTCTTCGTCTTACACGCAGGACACTTGGTATCGAGTGAGAATCAAGGGCAGTATGGTCGGGTCATCCGCGACGGCTCTTGTTTCCGTTGATAAATATGTCGGAGGTTGGACTAGCGTATTTGCCGACGAACCTCTTACGAGTCATGGCGGCGCAGGAGTACTGGACGAACTCTATGGCAAGGATTCATTTGTTTTGGCATTTTCCTCTCAAGGAACCGGCACGCAAATAGTGGATAATTTGGAAGTGTACATAGACAACACTTCAAGCGAAGACCTACCCGCGGGCGCGACGAAAGAATACGACTGTCGAGCGAACCTCGATGAGTATTCCGTAAGTGGTGCGGCTTCCGGTTACTATAGGAGTTGAGATGAAGTACCTGCTGCTGCTAGGCTTGTTTGCCCTTAGCGGCTGTCGTGTATCTCAGAGCTATCCCTTTTTGGGCGCAACGGTAGGCGGCACTGCAGGATCGCTTGGCGGTCCACTGGGCGGTGGAGCCGGAGCCGCCGCTGGATGGTCTGTCGGAAAGGGCGCCCAGCTTTACTCCGAAAATAAAGAGTTGGTGGAAACTGTCGAGGCCATCTCGAAGGGCGACATTGGCGACATAGCCTCTGGTATCGTGAAAAGGGAGATTGCCGCCAATGTCGACAGGTTCGATGAGGCTCTCAACTTTTTATACTTATGTTTACTCGGGGTGGTTGCTTGGAATCTAATACCACTCCTTTACACGCACTACGTGCATAGGAAAGCGAAAGAAAATGGAAAAACTATTGATATTTAGGGAATGGTACGGAAAACTGAGCAAGCGAGGTAAGTCTCTCGTCTTGATTGCGGTTGCCGTTATCGGCATTTTGGTCATAGAGTATGTACGGGGATGAAGACTTGGCAAACATTCAACGATGCGGTTATCGACATGCTGCTCACCGACGGCATTCGTCGCGGGCGAGGCGTGGAGAAGTATCGCGATCGCATGATTGTCGCCGGGGTGCGCGACCTTCAGCGCAACATTCCCGAGCTTCGTTCGACTCCTGCGACCAAGTCATGGGGGCAGGGTGAGTTGACGGAGCACTCGGACAAACAATGCGAAGTCGGTGATTTTGACTACGAGGCAACTCGGGTACTTGATTTGACGGTTCGTCGCATTCCGACTACCGCGAACGCGCAGACCGCAAGCGTATACTATCGTCCGACGATTCTTCCGGGCTGGAGGAGGTTTGAGATTCTGGACGGTGGTGGACACTCCCGTACGGCTTCGTACCCCGGGCGAGTATCCTTTGCGCTTGGTAAAATTTACTCGGAACCCGCCCTGCGGGAAGACGAATCACTTTCAATACTTTACAACGCCGAGGTCAACTACAAGCCTCTCTTCGAGTGTTCTGCGAATGAGAAGGCGGAAGTCACTCCCTTCACGGACGACGCCGCCTTGGCAGTGCATCATTACGTGAAGTACAATTTCAGCAAGGACGTGGACGACAACCAGAAGATGGCTACCACGAACTTCGAATTATTCAAGTCGGTTCGTCGTTCGATCTTTGCAAATCGCAAGGAGTATTCGGCAACTTCAAGTCCGACGGAAGCACCAATCGGAACAGGAGCAATACCAAGTGGGTAGCTTAACGAGAGCGCAACTCAAGAACGTCTTTCTGGAGGGAGCGGTTCCCTCCGAGAGCGACTATTGGAACCTCATAGATTCGCTGGCCAATACGCTCGACGACGTGCAGGAGACAGTTCCGTCGAGCGCACCTGCCGCCGGGTCGATTCTAGGTGGAGTCGCCGGGTATGCGCTACAGGCATCCATAGACGCGCTAACTGCGAACACCCCGACCAATGCCGAGTTCGATGCTCTTCCTCAGACCTATTACAACAAGACCGAATCGGACGACAGGTACATACAGTCCTCTTCCGCCAACGCCAACGTTTCCTATATTCCCGGTCTACTGGTTTCCGTAACCGAACTTTTCCACGATGAGGATCACGGTGTTCTCGCGTTAGAAACCAAGGCAAACTCCAACTTGGCTCGGCTTGACGCCTTGGATGTTCTTGGGGTGACCCCAATTGCAACTGGCTTTACCGCGAACATCTCGGCGAAGACCATGGTTTTGGACCCGACCTGGACGTTGTCTTTCGAGGGAGCGGGCTTAAACTCCCACATTTCGCACTTGGCAACTCAGGTTGCCCTGTCTTCCGTTCAGTCGGATTTTAACACTGCGCTTGCTACAAAGGCATCCGCAAGTCACACCCACTCGGCATACGCCACGACGGTAAGCTTGGACGCAAACTACGCGTCCCTTATCGCGTTGATTTCCGCCAAAGCTCCGACTTCGCATACTCACGCCGAGTCCGAGATAACTGGATTGGATGCAAAGTTCACTACTCCCGTACAGGTGCAGACTCTTATAGATGCATCGGCTCAGACATTAAACCAAACCACTCTTCTGGATGATTTTTACGAGAAACCTGAAGTCGACGAAGCGATTCGCATAGCGCTTGGCGCGGCGAATTCGGAGCACCCCGCGATCGACTATGGATTAGTTGACTCCAATGCCCCCGGCTACATCCGCAACAAGCCAAGTCTTTTTAGTGGTTCATTTAACGACCTAACGAACGTTCCCATCTATTCTCCGTGGGTGATCGACTATGGATTAGTTGACCCCGATGCCCCCGGCTACATCCGCAATAAGCCAAGTCTTTTTAGTGGTTCATTTAACGACCTAACGAACGTTCCCATCTATTCTCCGTGGGTGATCGACTATGGATTAGTTGACCCCGATGCCCCCGGCTACATCCGCAATAAGCCAAGTCTTTTTAGTGGTTCATTTAACGACCTAACGAACGTTCCCTCCCATTCTCCGTGGGATGCTGAGCGCAACATTCAGGCGGATTGGTCCGTAACGGACATGACGGCGGACTCCTACATCCGCAACAAACCATCCCTTTCGGGTGGCTCCACGGCCGCGACCACTCCTGACGAGGATTTATTGTATGCTCTATCCGTAATCTGGCAGCAGTTGACCGGGGAGATGACTGAAGGCTCTCAGGTCGTCGCCGCAATTACAGGTTCATCCATATACGCAACAGACACATATTTTGATGGTGTATATACGAGGGGTGTGTCTGTGACCCCTTATGTACAATGGGAGTAAATGGCAAATTACAAGCATGTGAGTTTCATGGCGACCGAAGGTGGTCATTTAGTTGCGGGAAGTAATTCTGCGGATACTGCTGGTGGTCAAAATTACGTTGAGAAGTTAAACTTCCGCAGGGAGTCGGACGGTGAGGTCCGGCGCGAGGGATGGGACTTGATGTCTATCTCCGACTCGGCCGACTCGATTTTGCCGGACGACAATCCTGTTCGCTTGCTGTATCAATTCAGTAGCGAAGAAAAGGAAGTGTTGATCGCCGCGGCGGGACGAAAGATATTTCGGTATAATGAAAGGCTTGGACAGTGGGTTACAATTGCGGAAAACCTGCAATCCCTCGACCACCAGTCCTATGAGCATCCCGATGCCATAAGGTGGGAAGCAGTGCCCATAGATGGTTACTTGATTCTTAACAACGGAGTCGATTTGCCCTTGTTCTATCGCGAGGACTGGCCTTGCGCATTTCCGATGTATTCGGTGCGCGAGAGGGGGATAATACGAGTTGGCACAATAGCAGAATTCGATGGGCGTCTTTGGATGGCGAACGTGGAGTATTTTGAAGAGCGTGTATTTGACTCGTGGATGAATTTGGCGGACGAACCTTACGGCTGTCCGGAGGTGGCGGACGGGGAAGTATTCGAGGCAATTTCCGTTGTGCCTGAGTACGGAGGTTCCGCGGTAGTGAATTCCTATAGAGTGCCTCATGCAATAGAGTATTCTGCGTGGCGACTTGCCTCCGACGTTACCGAATCTCGGGCTGCTCCGTATCTTTTTGGTCAGGTGTACGACGGGAAGATGATTGTGACCGGAAGCGTAGACGACATCACCGCGACCGCAGGTTCGGGATACACTACGGCGACGGTGACGATTACCGACCCCACGAGCGACTCGACTCACGTAAAATACAATCCTAATTTCCCCGGCGGCTCAGGAGCCACCGCAGACGCGGTGATCGAGAACGGATCAATTGCGGGGATAACCATTACGAACGCAGGATCGGGATACAGGGAAGTGGACGTGTCCATATCGGGGAATGCGTCAGCCACCGCGTCTTTGGGAACAGCAGCGCTAGTGGGTCTTGCGCTGGAAAAGCAAATATCCTCCCAAGGAAGCTTAAATCCATACTTTACCGTATCGCCAACCGCCTTTAATCGTGATGCCGCAAGCACCTTCAGGACTGGGGATGAAGTTCGAATTGCGGATGAGGGAGTAAGCGAAGGTGAAATAGTTTCAGTTGTCACTACCGGCAAGAAAACCACCGTTACCTTAGCCATCACGACTTCAACAACTCCTAATTCTGACGGCGAGACTGCGAGGATGATATTGCTTAAAGAGCCTGACGCCCTTTCAGCGGACGCAGAGATGCAGAAGGAGTCCGCCGACACCTTGACTTTCCCTGAAGACGGTTCGGTTATTCTAAAGATGGTCAAGCTCGCCGACAAGTTATTGGTTTATCGCCAAACCGGGTATCTTGCAATCACTAGGGGGAACACTCAATCCGCTTTCTTCCACGAGGAGAGGTATCGCGGAGAAAGGGTAGCGGACTTTCGCAACACGATCATTGCCATCGACGAACAGCGACACATGTTTGCCGGATACAATGGAGTATTTGCCGTAACCCCATCCTCGATCGAGCCGACTCCCCTCACGGTGTTTAACAACGGCCCCGAGTTTTGGCGTCATGTTTCCAGCGATATTGCAGAAAGGGTGTTTGCTTTCGAGAACGGACTCACTCAGGAGGTCATGATAATGTCGCCTGTTGGGCACGAGCCGATTGATGGAATAAGCAAGCTGAACTGGGGGGTTATTGCCCTGGATATGGTTCATGGAACTCTGTCCACGTTGGACTCTGCCTTCACCGCCGCCACTACTGTCTTCCCCTCAGACCTGATAAAGGTCAGGTGGTTCTTGCTGGCAACTCATATTGTGCGAACACGATCTAACGTTCCTGCGACTCCTGACCCCTCCGACCCCGGATGGATAACGAATGCGACCTTGGGAGGTGACCTTTGGACTTCCTCAACCACCGACTGGAGTTTCTGGAAACCCGATGACGCTGATATTCCGGAACCAAACGACCGATGGATTTTTCTTGAACATTACGCGTCCACTGGGTGGATATTTGACCACCCGTCCAATCAGTGGTTATGGCCGGCACGAACCGCCGCGGGCGCTTCAACCCCAAATCAATTATGGTTCAAGCAGCAGGGCGAAAACGGTGAGTGGTTGCACTCAAGCCAACTTGGAGGTGGGGTGGAAGGCGGTACTCATCCCGACGTCGAACCGAGCGAATTCCCGATCGCTTTCCTTGAGAGCGAGGCGTCCCCTACCCAGCCCACCGGAGCAAGGATCATGAGG